>Ga0209134_10000234_pt1 | contig 14326 bp, 20 predicted proteins | sample LauGreSp1BDMLBSN_2_FD_187566 | JGI IMG/M metagenome (GOLD analysis project Ga0209134, IMG submission 187566) | Freshwater lake microbial communities from Lake Michigan, USA - Sp13.BD.MLB.SN (SPAdes) (version 2) | ecosystem: Environmental > Aquatic > Freshwater > Lake | place: Lake Michigan, USA... | reverse complement strand
GTGTGGGTGAGATGGAGAGGGACTGCTTACTGAGCCACGGAGCCGCGGCATTCACGAAGGAGCGTTTGATGGATGTGTCGGATCCGTTCCCAACGGGTATCTGTAAGACGTGTGGAACTCTAGCGGTGATGAATGAGGAGGAATCGATCTACTCGTGCGGAACGTGTGGCAACAAGACCGAGTTCATCAACAAGACCATTCCCTATGCGATGAAGTTGTGGATGCAGGAGTTGGAGGCGATGCACATTACTCCGAAGATGATTCTGGGGTAGGCTCAACCACGGGCTCAACCACGGGCTCGGGAGTCTCCTCTACGCGTGTCTCTACGACCTCAACGACTGACGTAGATAGGGTCACATCCTCCACAGACACGCTGGGCAATAAAAAAGGCACTTCGACGGGCTGAACCGTAACAGGTGCAGGGGCGGGTGCAGACTGGCTCGCAGCTACAACTCGCTTACCGATTTTTCCAAGTACACCAATACGCTCCATTTATTCTATAGAAACATATTACACCTGCACGGGGTTGAGCTGAGTCAGATCATTGTCGGAACGAGACGCCTTCATAACAGGTTTGGATCTGCAGGAGCGATAGAAGGCGACAAGTCCAATCAACCCGGCAAGAGTGAGTCCAACTGCAACTGCGATCGCAATGCCTTCAACCATTTTATTTATCATCGAAGCTTGATCGTAAACCCTATCATTTACATGTATAATCGTCAAACCTACAAATGATACCTATAATCGTTGTATGTTATAACAACTACAAGTATGTAGAGAATACTATTCGTCAGATAGGCGAAGTCAATAAAGAGTATGTTCCGTTTATTATCGTTATGGACAACTGTAGTACAGACGAGGAGACTCTTCGATTTCTAGAAACCTGTACTGTATACGTGATTCGTAATACATCAAACAATGGACCGTGGATTTCTCCAACCAACAACCAGAATATCTACAATGAAATGCCAGAGAAGTTTATATTAACGGATCCCGATCTAGGATTCAACCCTAAACTCCCTTCGAACTTTATTGATATTCTTTCAACTCTTGCGGATATATATAGTACATCAAAAATAGGGTTTGCGTTAGACATATCCGATTATGACAAAATGATAAATGGACCCTATACAGAAGGACGTACGATAATCGAACACGAACGAGTGTTTTGGACAAACATGATTGAAAACGAGGACTATATTCTTTATCGTGCACCCATCGATACAACACTGTGCTTAGTAAACAAACGTGTACCAGATGTTTCAAATGCACATATTCGGGTTGCAGGCGATTTCACAGCGAAACACTTCCCATGGTATCGCGAAAACGAGGTTTTGAATGTTTATGAAAATCATCATTTGAACTCGAATACGACTCGCACTTCTACTACCTCTAGAATGATTCTACAATACATTGATGACAACTACATCATGGCAAAGAAGAATGGCAAACACTTTTTTATAGAAATACGCAAAACCGACCAGAACTTGAAGTTTTGGGCTCACGATCATCGTTTGTGGGAACCTGAGCTACACGATGTACTTGATAGATTCCTCCGTAAGGATAAAGTGTTTATTGACATTGGTGGTTGGATTGGAACAACTTGCATTTATGGAAGTTTATCATCGAAACATGTATACGTTGTAGAGGCAGATCCCCTATCATTCAGTGATATGGTTCGGAATTGTTCACTCAATAGTCGAAACATAACATATGTCGATCGTGCCATTCTTGACAAGAGTGACGTGGATGTATTTTTTGGTAAGAACAGGTTTGGAGGAGTATCCTTAAACGAAAGTACATCGCAGGTGTATTCATCGAACGATGCAGGTTTAGAAGAGTGTGTTACTGTCAAAAGTGTTACCGTATACGATTTGATTTCGAGATACAACATTGATATTACGAATGTATCGCTTATAAATGTAGATATTGAGGGAGGCGAAGAGTGTATACTGAATGACCTATTCACACTATACTCACGCTATAGGATTCCAATGTACATTTCATTTCACATAAAGTGGTGGAAGGATATGAATCTTGACAGATTTTCGTTTCTTACATCTGCGCAGAGGGCAATATTGCAGAATGATCCGTTTGAGTCAATCCTCTTCGAATAGACATTTTAATACTAGCCTGTAGAAATAGCAATGTCTCTTGATATCGTGATTGGACCTATGTTTGCTGGCAAAACCAGCTTCATCAAGAACACTGCAAACAGGTATGCTGCTATCAAAACGCCCGTCTATATTGTCAAGCACTCGATTGACACGAGGTATGCATATCACGAGGAGGATATGGTCACCGCGCACGAGACTGGGATTCGGGTTGGGCGTATCCAGACTCTTCGGAATGTCGTTATGCGATCGATGATTGAGGATGTGGAAGTTGTGATTGTGGATGAAGCACAGTTTTTTACTGGACTTCGAGAGTTTGTGATTTATGTTGTTGAGAAGCTTGGAAAGAAGTTGTATCTAGTTGGACTGGATGGAGATAGCGATCGTGGGGTGTTTGGTGAGCTTCTAGATTGCATTCCACTTGCAGATAGGGTTACCAAGCTCTCTGCTCTATGCCGTCGATGTGCGAACGGAACTCCTGGTATCTTTAGCCACCGCCATGCAGAATCGACGGAAAGGATTCTGATTGGAGGCACGGAGAAGTATGAAACTCTCTGTAGGTCATGCTACACTCGTGCACAGGCGGATGCAATCTAGTGCGCTGAAAAGGACGGATTCGTGCGCCCGAAGGAGGCTGGAAAATAATATTGCGATGGAACACAACAAACATGGGTGGTGGTCTTCTTCAGCTTGTGAGCTATGGTGCGCAGGACATTTACATTTCGGGCAACCCCCAGATCACGTTCTGGAAGGTCCTGTACAAGCGGCATACGAACTTCGCCATGGAGTCCATTGAGGTGACCTTCAACGGCCAGGCCGACTTCAACAAGCGTGTGACGGCGATCATCAACCGTAACGCTGACCTGATGTACCGCACGTACGTCCAGGTTGTGCTCCCCGCGGTTGACCTGATCTCTGGGTCCACGAACCTTGCGCGCTTCCGCTGGCTGAACTACATCGGCCACCGCCTGATCAAGACGGTTGAGCTTGAGATTGGTGGCCAGCGCATTGATCGCCAGTATGGCGACTGGATGCAGATCTGGACGCAGCTGTCCCAGGATGCGGGCACGATCGCCGCTCTTGATGACATGATTGGCAACACGCACGACCTGGTCCTGATGAAGGATAACAAGGGCTACCAGCTGGATGCCTCCTGCGCCGGTGCGGAGCTGACGAACTCCTGCGCCCCCCGCGCGGGCACGCCTGCGAAGACGCTGTACATCCCCCTGCAGTTCTGGTTCTGCCGCAACCCTGGTCTTGCGATCCCCCTGATCGCCCTCCAGTACCACGAGGTGCGCATCAACGTGGAGTTCGAGCAGTGGCTGAACTGCTGCTACTACGAGCTGTCTGGCGCGACGGCGGCTTCCACGGCGATCCAGTCCCTGACGGCTGCCTCCCTGTACATCGACTATGTCTACCTCGACACGGAGGAGCGTCGCCGGTTCGCCCAGCAGACGCACGAGTACCTGATTGAGCAGCTCCAGTTCACGGGCGCTGAGTCGATCACGTCCTCCTCCAACAAGATCCAGCTGAACTTCAACCACCCCGTCAAGGAGCTTGTGTGGGTTGTCCAGCGCGACTCGTTCGTCGACTGCACGCCTGGCCAGAACTTCATCAACGAGGTGAACGGCATCCAGCCCTTCAACTACACGGATGACTTCTCCACGGAGGGTGTCGTCATGGATGTGCTTGCCCGTGGCTCCCTGGGTGGCGGTGCATCTACGCTCACCATCCCCACGACGGCGAACGATGGTCCCTACAGCCCCTACCTGCCCGGCCTTGGCATCCAGGTCGGTCCTTCCTTCTCCGGCGCTTCCTGGCTGGACTCGATCTCCAACGCTGGCAACCAGATCTTCGAGGACACGACCAACTACCTGCTGGCGAAGGTGGTGCTCAACTCTGGTGTCAAGTGCGAGGGCAAGACGCCCACTGAGGTCGCCAAGCTGCAGCTCAACGGTCAGGATCGGTTCACGGAGCGTGAGGGCCGCTACTTCGACCGCGTGCAGCCCTTCCAGCACCACACCCGCACGCCCGCCAAGGGCATCTGCGTGTACTCCTTTGCGCTGAAGCCCGAGGAGCACCAGCCCAGTGGCACGTGCAACTTCTCTCGCATTGACAAGGCGACCCTCCAGCTGACGGTCTCCGTCAACACGGTCCGCAACGGCCGCACGGCTCAGGTGCGAGTGTACGCCGTGAACTACAACGTGCTGCGCGTGATGTCTGGCATGGGTGGTCTTGCGTACTCCAACTAAGCGTAAGAGTTGGATGACTAAATATTTAAAAATCAAAAAAACGGGGAAACCCACACATGCGTTCTCAAACGAGAATGGATGCGTATCGTATCGGGTAGTCCGTGCAAATCCCATAACAATCGGTGGACAATACACCGCTCTTTTCAGGCATCACCTGTACAACCGAGGAATGGCACGGGCTGTTTATGTTGCCCCAGATATATCCACGACTCGTCAGAGTGTAGATGTCCTTGTCGTGGTAGAAACAATTGAACATGTCTTTCAGTTCAACCAGCGACTCCAGATGCTTACAATGGATCCACAGATGCTCCGAATAGAACTCTAGAAAACTGTATGGGATCTTTGTTTCTGGATAGTCATGCCCAAGGAAGAACGCCCCATTCAAATACCATACATCGATCTCGGCGTCAAAGCCATGCTCAATCGCTCTCCGGATTGTATCAGGCTTGTTCTCGGTCTCCTTGTTCGGACCATGTATGTTTCCGCGGTGCGCTATTGTTTTCATATCTACTTTCTAGGGTGTAACAATGCGTAAGCTGATCATATTTGACCTAGATGGGGTCTTGTTGGATTCTTGCCAGGTTCATTACGATACCCTCAACCAAGCCCTACATGAGATTGTTGGACGTGAGATTAGTCTGGAGGACCACGAGACCATCTACAACGGTCTTAGCACACGAACGAAGCTTCATCGGATGGGCATTGAGGGCGACGATGTATACAACCGTAAACAGGAACTTACCTCCCAAGTGTTTGAAAACCTTGATCCGTCTGATCGACTGATTCGTATGATGCGTGGTCTTCGAGCTGGTGGCATTCGTGTGGCATGTGCATCGAACTGTATCCGTCAGACAGTGGAAACGGTACTGAAAAAGCTTGGTATATTTGACTTATTCGATGCAGTATTCTCAAATGAAGATGTCTCCTCTCCAAAACCAGACCCAGAGATCTACGTTCGCACAATGGAAGCCATGGGTGTTTCACCTGACGAGACGATGATTTTTGAGGATTCGTATGTCGGACTTCGGGCAGCGGTCGCAAGTGGTGCAACAGTCCACCGTGTAAACAATCCCTCCGATCTCACGCTTGAGTACGTGCTAGATGCCTCTCCTAATCTCACAAAACACGTGAACATTGTCATTCCAATGGCTGGTAACGGAAGCCGATTTGCACAGGCAGGGTATAAAGATCCAAAACCGTTCATACCAGTGTTTGGGTCTCCCATGATTTCATGGGTTGTTCGTAATCTTGGTATAGATGCAACCTACACGTTCATTATTCGGAAGGAGTTTGAAGTGACATACGGCGCAGTTGAGTATCTGAAGAAACTGGTACCTGGGTGTAACATCGTATCAGTGGATCAGACCACCGAAGGCGCTGCGTGCACCGTTCTGCTTGCACGTCAGTACATTGACAATGCAAATCCGATTATCATTATCAACAGTGATCAGCACATTGAGTTTGAAAACTGCGACGACTCATTTCGTCTTGCATTTGATTTCTTATACGATCCTGCCCAGCGCGCGTTTGACGGGACGATTTCTACCTTTGATGGCGAGGGACATCCCAAGTGGTCCTATGCAAAGGTCGACGATAGTGGCTCCGTATGCGAGGTTCGTGAGAAGGACCCGTTTTCCCCCCACGCGACGACGGGTCTTTACATGTGGAGGCATGGCAAGGATTTCGTGCAATATGCAGAGCAGATGATCGCAAAGAACATTCGTGTCAATAATGAGTTCTACGTAGTTCCCGTGTTCAACGAGGCGATCGCAAGTGGAAAGACGTTTTCCATCTGTCCTTGTAAGCGTATGTGGGGCATCGGTGTGCCAGAGGATCTCGAGTATTTCACACGTTATTTCCACAAAGAAAGATCAGATTAGATACAATGAATGCAGATGTTCTTATAGTTGGAGCTGGATTATCTGGGGCTACATTAGCAGAACATTTTGCAAGGATCCTAGACCGAAAAGTCCTAGTTATAGACAGTCGCGATCATATTGGAGGAAACGTATATGACTACATAGATACCCAAACAGGAATACGTGTCGGGAAATACGGGATTCATATGTTCCATACAGACGATTCTGACGTTTGGAACTATATAAATCGGTTTGGTAGATGGAAACGATGGGATCATAAAGTTTTATCGTGTATCGATCGACAGTATGTCCCAGTTCCTGTCAATATTAATACGGTCAACACCGTGTGCAATGAAAACATAAAAACAGAAACTGATATGAAAGAATGGTTACAAACATACCAAGTTCAATGCGACGATCCTAAGAACAGTGAAGATATTGCATTGTCTAGAGTTGGGCATGTCTTATATGAAAAGTTGTTTCGACCCTACACGATAAAACAGTGGAATATAGAACCCGTAGATTTGGATACAAGCGTCCTTGCAAGAATTCCAGTTCGTCATAATTTCGACGATAGGTATTTTCAAGATAAACATCAAGCCCTTCCAGTAGACGGGTATACATCTGTAATACAATCAATGCTTAATCATCCAAACATTACGATACAGTTAAATACTACTTGGGATTCGATAAAAGATACTATACAATACAAAACCCTGATATTTACTGGACCGATTGATCAATATTTCAACGATATAGGACTTCCAAAACTTGAATATCGGTCTCTTGTATTTCATTGGGAGGTACATGAAACAGCCGGGTTTTATCAGCCAACAAGTCAAGTTAATTATCCATCGTTGGATGTGCCATATACACGGATAGTTGAATATAAGCATTTGCTCAATCAACAATCAGACTATACAATCATTACAAAGGAAACCAGTGCAGATACAGGAGAGCCGTACTATCCAATTCCAAACAAGAAGAATCAGGAGAATTATGAGAAATATAGAAAGGTAGCACAGTCATTTCCAAATGTTCATTTTGTAGGACGTTTGGCAAGTTATAAGTATTTCAACATGGATCAAGCAATACGAAACGCTATTGATTATTTTTACAATAACTTCAAAACTTAATCGTAGTAATGTTTCCTACCGTTCTCTCGTAGAATGTAACAATCAACCAAATCATTGTCCAGTAACACAACTGGCACATTTGCTTGATGAATCCGACGTTTGATAATGTCTTCTGGATTCCAAGAATCATTCACGAATTTGTTGTATTCCTCAATCGAACCGAACATCCATATCTTCTTTAGATTATGAAACGATGTAATCGCAAACCAGTCGAAGCCAGAACCAGCCTTGGTAACATACTGATTACCATTCATCCCTAGGAGACTTTGTAGATAGTCTGCGTTAAACTGAAAGATCGAATCGGTTCGCAAACGAATCACCTTTTCAGTATCCTGAATGTAAGGCGTTGCTTTTTGGCATAGGACTTGTACTCCATAGATCATCTTGTACGTTGGAACCTTTGCACATGGAGAGTTATCGGGGAGGTTGAGTTCTCTCTGCTGTTTTGTTCGGCCATGAATTGCGCGAATAACATCCGATTCATTCGGTTCGGGAATCTCAAAGAAATAATCAACCTCTTCTCGTAGTTGTTTGCAGTCACTTGTCCAAGTAAGTAGGAATATCCTACAATCAAGTTGTTCTTTTATCGTATGAATGACTTTGCAAACATATTCTTCGGACGGTCGAATGGGACCCGAAATCAACACGTTTATTTTCATATCAATCTAATCACGTTACACTCTATAAATGAATCGCGACGATTTTATCCCAACGTCTTTCCTGAACAGTTATGCACCTCTCCTGTACTGTGCGATGGTAGATACGACGGGACCTGTCTTGGAGTGTGGAATGGGTAACTATTCTACTCAGTTGCTTCATAGCACCGACAGACTTGTCATGAGTTATGATACAAACAATGAATGGTTTTCAAAGTTTAACATCCCAAATAAATCACTTGTTCGTCCAGATGAGTGGGTTGCACTTATGAAACATGCAAAGCCATTTGCGTCTGTTATTTTCATTGATCAAGCTCCTGGTGAGATCCGCGAAAAATGCATTGCCGAACTTTCGAATGGGTTTAATGGAATTATAGTCGCACATGACACGGAACCTGCTGCAGATTATGGATATAAGATGCGACAACACTTTTCAAAGTTCAAGTACAAGGTAGAAGTCAAGACAGATGATGCATGGGCAACCGCATTATCGAATGAGATTGATATTGAAGACTGGTCTGGGGAGAAGTTTGGGAGTTACAGTATCGAGTAAAACGTTTACGAATCTATCGATTTCATGTTTGTACGTTGAATACGGACGTATAGAATGAGCATCTGCAAACATGTCTGAAGCGATGTTCTCCGTATTCCATTTCCAATGCGAACGATCCAATCGTTTGTGATGCCTATTTAGAAATACAAATAGTTCCTTATCTGGATATGCTTGTATTTTTCGCGTCGTATATTCTTCATCTGCACCCCAGTTTATTTTTCCAGGTAAGATGGGATTGTTAGGATCATCCTTCGTGCAGTCGTGTCCCATGTTCATTGTATGTAACTTGGTGATTGATGATTCCCAGCTATCATCTAGTTCAAATACCTGTTTATAAAGAGCACCCTTTGCAACGTGGTAACATACTGGAATAAAGTTATGATATGGATTCAGATGAACATATTTTGAATCTGGTATACTTGCAATCTGGTTTATGAAATAGTTCGTTGATATTGGAAACATATCAATGTCCGATATGAGACAAGTTTTGTCTGGATACTGGGATGGAATCCAAAAGCGAACCCATTGGGCCTGCAGGTATAAAGGTATACCGTCAATAGGTTTCATGCGTATTACACGCCCATATGTTTCATCGATTTTAGTCGCGTCATCCCCTATGAAGACGAGTAAGGGTTCGATGTTAAATCGCAACTTCCACACTTTTGAAACCAAAGGCCAAAAATCTAAATAAAAAGGATTGGAATCAGAACTGTGTATTACAATATCTGGTATCATTGTGTAAATATTGTATAAAGTAATATACCCCTAAACGCATAAATGATTCATATAGTAGTGAGCAGGTATCACAAAAACGTTTCATGGATATACAGACTTGCAAATATATGTGAGGTAAACATCATCGTATACGACAAGGAAAATCAAGATAACATATTCAATATTCCTGTAAATAAGGGATACGAAGCATCTACGTATTTAAAATACATTATTGACTATTACGATAACCTTCCAAACCTTACATTTTTTGTTCAAGACGACGAATATGCATGGCATCATAGTGGAAGTATAGAACAACAGTTTTGTCACGCTCTCAATAGCAAGTCTGAATATTACAATATCAATGACAAATGTCCATTAGATGGATTCCATAAAAGTGTATGGAAAGATCAGTACTTGGAATGGTACTCGAAGTATATTGAACACTACGTTCCAGTGAAATCGTTGCCAGATGACTGGATGACTGGTGAGCGTGGATGTGCACAGTTTCTAGTTCACAAGAATCGGATCCATCGATTTCCAAAGGAGTTTTATATTTCATTATATGACTGGCTTCTGTCAACCGATATCCCTGGAAATATCCCAGCAGTCTTTCTCGAATGGACATGGCACGTTCTCTGGAGCGATATCACTTCAAATACGCAGATGCCTCAAAGCTAACATTTTTGTTTTCTGGTTTGGTATATACATCCTTCCAAGAGTTGACAATACAGACAGGTAGATTTCTATAGAACTTGCACAGTGGATTCGATGAGAGTACAACTGGCGTTGCCCCGAAGTACAAACTCTCATACACACGATGTGTATCAATACCAGTTCCTTCTGGACACAATACATAATTTGAACGACACAGATCTGCATAGTACTCTGGAACGGTCAATCCAGAGCGTACACAAACACGTGGATCCCCTTCGAATGCCACTGCACATTCTTTACGTTTAACGTCGTTCGTTACTGTCGTAAAGTTCATATACACTTCGATATCACGAACTTCGTTTGGGCGTATGTACTCTTGTATAAACGGCAGTTGCTTATCAACGAACCCAAGAGGAAGCGTTACAAGATCTGGATGTTCAACAGTTGTGTTGATCGCATAAATCTTTAACGAATGGGGTAGAAGAACACGAAGTCCATACTCGCCGAATGATCTATCCGTATTGTGCACGATAAATACAAACTTCTTTATGGTTAGAAACGGTAAGCTAGTTACTAGAATGTGTAAAAAATCACCATTCACAAACACCCAATCCCCCGAAGTTGCACTTGAATAATGGAAAGGTTGGCGAGTAGGGTATCGGTTATCTACAACCCATTTGCAAATATCTGAGTATGATTTACCTGAAATCATATTTGTAATATACAACATAATGGTCTGCGCGTTTTCTTTTTGTCTGTATAATCCGCCAACCGAGCGGTATTATGTTGGGTTACTTGAGAACATTGTAATGATTAACAAGCATTTTCCATATGCGTTCGTATATGTGTATGTAGGCAATGATGTTCCCGATTCGTTTTTGCTTGAGTTATCTGCTCGGAAGGTGATTGTACGTTTCACACACGAGACAGGAGCAGTGAATATGATTCATCGTTTCTTTGCGATTGACGAACCCGAAGTCGATATCATGTTTGTGAGAGATGCAGACAGTCGTGTTCATTGGAAGGATAGATGGGCTATTCAAGAGTTTATGAATACACCTTCCAAAAAGTTGCACATTGTCAGGGACAATCCTGAACACAAGACTGCAATAATGGGAGGAATATGGGCAATGCGAACGGTTAATAGTATAAACATTCGTAGTTTGTATGACGAATATAAAACGAAGAGTAACAATGATTATGGTGTAGGTATTGACCAAAACTTCCTTAGGGATTGTGTATATAATACGCTTTGGAATGCAGCCATGATTCATTCAAGTCAAGAATGGAAACTTGAATACAGGGAAGAGTTAATCCCATTTCCGTTTCCTTACACAAATGATATATACTGCGGACGTATTGAGGGTCCAGAGTATGTAGACCTGCCTATGCCCGGTTATATCATCATTCCTGCGTTTACGCAATCAACCATGCCCGTACCATCGATACTAAGTATACTGAACCGGAAATATAAGTAAAATATCTCGTTAACCATATAAATGTCTGACGGAGGTTCTATGCCACGTATCGGTTCCCGCGCACAGGTCATGCACGGCACAGCGCACCACACGACTGGTGGTTTGACGAAGAAGGCCCTCAAGTACAACAAGTGGGGCAAGATTGTGTCTGTCAAGAAGTCGATGAAGGCGAAGAAGGAGAAGCGTCTCGAGAAGATGGGCTTCAAGACTCGCAAGGGTCACTTTGGAGTGGTAAAGACAAAGAAGGGGAAGAAGAAGGGCGGTGCAGAGGAGGAGTCTGAGGAGGAGTCGGAGTAAGTTCTTCCGCTAGAATAAATGGGTGGTGGTCTTTTTGGAACTCCATTGTACCTGAATGAAAAATGTATTGCATTTGCTGGATTCGTCCTAGCAGTCTACTTCATGCCCCACCAGAAGGCATGGCAGCACGAGATCGTGTTTGCATTCATCCTGGCGATGTTGGCATATGTGCTGATGGCTTGGTATGACTACATATACGATTGCAACGATAAGCTAGGACCAACTTTGTTAGGCGGATTGATTGGTTGGGCGAAACCCTATGGCGGTGTTCCTCCTGGCACACATGACCTACCAATCAAGTACAAGAAGATCGTTGCAGTATTCGATATTGCAGTTTTCATCATCCTCTTGGGTTTCGTCTTCTACCCCTATGTTTCGCTCATGAAATAATGACTCTAGTTAGAAGCAATGGACCCAGGGACGATTACGTTCGGTGTGTTGTCAACTGTATTAGGCATTTCTGGATATGGAGCGGCCAAGGCTACTGCAAACCAGGACGAGGAACTTCAGCGCCAAGTTAACATGCGTATTAAGGATGCCGTTGCTGCAACGGAAACAAAACTGAAAGATGCAGAAGAAGCCAGAAAGAGGAGCGAGGCAGAGGTTGCACGTATTACAGCAGAGTTGGAGCTGTTGAAGTCTGCAAAGTCCACGTCTGCTGAACCCACACCTGCTGTTCCTGAACCTGCTGTTCCTGAACCTGCTGTTCCTGAACCTCCAGTCACGCCTGAGCCTCCGAAGAATTTTATGTCAAAGTTTTTTAATTTCAAAAAGAAAAAACAAACATCCGTTCCCGCTCCCGCTCCCATTCCTCCAGTCACACCTAGTCCCGAACCCACACCTAGTCCCTTACAGCCTATCCCAGAACCCACGCCTACGCCTGCTCCTGAACCTGAACCCAAAGAAGCAGAGATGCGCCCTGATCAGCCTGACGAAAAGGTCATGCGAGACGATGAATGTAAGAACGTGCTCGATGGACTTGAGATTAAAAGCAGGAGAGATTTCAAAAAGTGGGCAAAGACGAACCATCCTGATAAGGGAGGAGATAGTGCAGTGTTTCAGCGAGTAAATGAGTGTGTGATTCGCATGTTTCCTTCAGGTGGTTTGCGGAAAAAGAAGTTAAGGACGCGCCGACATGTTAAACAAAATGTCCGACGATCTCGTAGTGGCAAAAACCGTTCAGACAGCCCCTATTCGAACACTCGCTGAGGGTCTCAAGTCTATGCTGGTTGAGATGAGTCTGGTCTTTGACAAGGATGGCATCCGTATGATTGCAATGGACAATACCCGAACGGTCCTCACCCACATGCGACTGTACTCGAACAAGTTTGAGCATTACGAGTACAACCACACTGCACCCAAGCTCGATGTCGGTCTGAATACCGATCACTTTTATCGAGTTGTCAAGACGGTTACGAACGATGACACTATTACATTCAGTGTTTCAAAGGCAGAGTCGAATCACCTCACGATTACTCTCGAGAATGGCGAGAAGAAGCGTCGTATCCGTTACAAGCTGAACTTGCTCGACCGTGACGATTCCGACATGACCATGCCCGAGACGGAGTTTGCCACTCGGATTACCATGCCTTCCCTCGATTTCCAGAAGACGTGCCGTGATATGACACTCCTTGCAGCCAAGACAGTGGACATTAAGAATGTCGGAAATACCCTTACGTTCAGTTGCAAGGGTCCGTTCGCATCGCAGACGGTCACAATGGGTGACAGTGCGTCTGAGATGAGTATTACGAAAAAGGAGTCGGATGAGATTGTAAGTGGTACGTTTAGTCTGCCTCACTTGGTGCTGTTTACCAAGTGTTCGAATCTGTCTAATAACCTCGAGATCCATATGAAGAACGATTGGTTCTTGATGATCCGATACGTGATCGCGAACCTCGGCGATATAAAGCTTTGCTTGATGCCTTGTTCCGCCTAGTCTTTCTGTGTGTTCTACCTCCCTTTTTACTCTTTCTTATAGCATCATAGAGTTCGCGGATCCCCGCGTCGTCTATGGCTCCTACACGAACTGCTGCAGCGAATCCTGCTTCATCTCCGTCCATCGCAAGTTGACGGGCTTTTGTCCCCGACATTGCAGTTGCACCAACACCACTTGTCCGTTCCAGACCTTTGAACTTGGGTGGAGGAATACCATTTGCGATACCAGATTTCCACATATCTCCATTCGGTCCAAAGATAGCCGCACGATCCGATCCTGCGATGAGAGTGATATCTGTGTAGCCCAGACTACGAAGGTACTCATTTGCAGCCACAGGTCCAGCACACCGCGGTTTGCACTGTGCAGTGTCGACAAACGTAACACCCGTCGGAAACATCTTTTTCAATGCGGTAATCTTCTGAGAGGCGGTCAATGGGTTCTGTGCTTTGGGAGACGTTACAGACGATACGAAGACAAATGCATCACCTCCTGACTTCATGACTTCCTGAATCATAAGTGCATGTCCAACAGTAGGAGGTTGAAACCGACCTACGGCAAACGTAGCCATTATTTCTATACGAGTTATAAATGGCAATCACACGGAAGCACAAGCGAGGCGGTGATAAGGGCGGTGATATTGTAACGGAACTGTTAACGATCCGCAACCAGATCAA
>Ga0209134_10000232_pt1 | contig 14412 bp, 15 predicted proteins | sample LauGreSp1BDMLBSN_2_FD_187566 | JGI IMG/M metagenome (GOLD analysis project Ga0209134, IMG submission 187566) | Freshwater lake microbial communities from Lake Michigan, USA - Sp13.BD.MLB.SN (SPAdes) (version 2) | ecosystem: Environmental > Aquatic > Freshwater > Lake | place: Lake Michigan, USA... | reverse complement strand
GAAATATGAAAGCAACTATCAACAACAAATTCGAAATAGACCTATCAAAACCCATTGATATTTCCATATCCTTATCCAATACGGATGCTAATCCTATTGCTTGGTATATCGAAAAACCCGAAATAGAGCCAGTGGTTTTTGGTGATTGGATAGGAAAAGTTTCCGAAGGGAGTTCGACCAATTTCAATAACATTTTTTTCAATCCCCATGGGCATGGTACCCACACGGAATGCCTTGGGCACATTACTCGAGAATTTTATAGCATCAATCAATGTTTGAAACAGTTTTTCTTTACTGCCGAATTAATTTCGGTGGAACCAGAATCCATAGTTGATGATTATATTATTACTAAATTTCAAATAGAAAATGCTTTAATCGGGAAAACTCCCGAAGCAATAATTATAAGAACTTTACCTAATTCAGAAAGCAAAAAGCACCAGAATTATTCTAAAACCAATCCACCTTATTTGTCAGAAGATGCTGCGACTTTTATCCGAGAAAACGGAATTCAGCATTTGCTAATTGATTTACCTAGCGTCGATCGGGAAGAAGACGAAGGAAAATTATTGGCACACAAAGCTTTTTGGAATGTAAAAAATGTAGATGATTTAAATGTTGATGCTCGATTGAATTCCACCATTACCGAAATGATTTATGTTGACGACTCAGTTTCGGATGGCAGTTATATTTTAAACCTTCAAATTGCTTCGTTTGAAAATGATGCTTCTCCATCTAAACCTATTTTATATAAAATATGATAACCGTATCCACAGATAAAAGTAAATTGGATATTTCCTTTCTTCAAAACTTTTTGAAGGATGTTTATTGGGCAGCTGGTAGAACCATAGAAGAAGTGCAAACCACTATAGATGCTTCTTTTTGTTTCGGAATTTATTCAAATGACCAACAAATTGGCTTTTGCCGAGTAATAACCGATTATGTGGTTTTCGCTTATGTGATGGATGTTTTTATAGATGAGAAACATCGTGGAAACGGATATTCTTCTATTTTAATAAATGCCATGATGACCGAGCCGCAATTGCAACAAGTTAAGATTTGGCGTTTAGCAACCTCTGATGCTCATTTTTTATACCAAAAATTTGGGTTTACAAGTTTAGCACATCCTGAGAAAATGATGGAGAGAATAATTTAGTATTAAGAAAAAAGTATTAAGAATTAAGACAAAATGAACATTCAACAATTTTACGAATTTTGCCTTTCTAAAAAAGGAGTAACCGAACATTTTCCGTTTGATGAAGAAACTTTGGTTTTTAAAGTTGGAGGAAAAATGTTTTGCCTAACCTCGTTAAACCAATGGGAAAAAGGCACGCCATCTTTAAATTTAAAATGTAATCCAGAACGAGCCGAAGAACTTAGAGCCGAATATGAAGCAATAATTCCTGGTTGGCACATGAGTAAAATCCATTGGAATACGGTTGCTTTTAATAGTGATGTATCGGATAAAATGATGCGAGAACTCATAAATCATTCCTATGAATTGGTTTTTAATAGTTTGACTAAAAAAAATCAAAAGGAAATTAATGAATTAGAAAATTAGGCATTACTTTTGTTATACAAAAAGGATAAAATTAAATGTAATTATGATTGACAATCTGAAAAAAATACTAAACGAAGATCAAGACCCTAAGGCTATTGAAAAAATAACGGCTAAGTTGGAAAATCTTTTAATGTCTAACGAAGAAATAGGATATATTGCAGTTCAAAAAAAACCTGCTGTTACCTTATTTCCAGACAGTATTGTGGTTACTAACAAACGTATTATTTTATGTAAACCAAAAAACTTAGGTTTATCCATGGAATTCATAGATTATGATTGGGAGGATGTTGCTGCAAGTTTTGTAAAAGAAGGCATTCTTGGTGCCGATTATACCTTTACTACAAAATCGGATTTAACACACACAGTAGATTATTTGCCGAAAAACCAAGCACGAAAATTATATACTTATGCCAAAGAGCAATTAGATTTATTAAAAAACCCTAAAGTTGTACTTTCAGATGACTCTAAAGCTACAGATAGACAGGCTATTATTGAAGAACAAGTTGAGGAAGTTGCCACGGAAGAAGTAACTAATTATGCCGAAATTCTTCCTGCAACAACTTATGTTCCCTTTGAAGAGCCTAAAGTAGAAGCAGCTTCTGGAGAACGAAAATTTAATGAATTATCACAAGATGAATTGTTTGAAAAACTTCAAAATTATAAGAAACTACTTGATAATGGATTGATTATGCAAGGGGAGTACGACAATTATAAAAAAGAAATATTGTCGCACATGTAATTTAGCGTTTCTAATTTAAACTAATACCCATGGATTTTTTCAGGGTATTTTTTTTGTTTTATTCCTACAAAAGTAGGAAGTTTGCATTTTTTCATCTACAATAAATGTTTATTTAACGATTAATTGATTAACGATTAAAATAGAATAAAAATAATGTTTAATATTTGAGTATTAAAAAATAAAATAATGTTTAAGTTGTTAAATATTCTATTTGTTGAAGATGATGCCATTGAGGTAATGATGTTTAATAGGGTGCTCCAAAAAATTGGTTTAAATCACCGATTAATAGAAGCATGTAATGGAGAAAATGCTTTAGAAATCTTAAAAGCCAAAGAAGTTATCCCGGATATAATTTTATTAGATTTAAATATGCCTAAGCTAAACGGTATAGATTTTTTGAAGATTTTAAAAAATGACGAACAATTAAACCATATTCCAACAATAATTTTCACTACTTCTAATAATCATAGGGATATTGCAGAATGCTATAAAATAGGTATTGCAGGATATGTTATTAAGCCACTTAAATACGACGACTATCTAGTTTTGGTAAAGAAAACATTAGATTATTGGTCCTGTAACGAATTAATGTAATGGTTTTTTTGCGGTAAAAACCAACCTAATTTACTAATAAACAACTACCAATAGTAATTCGTAAATACGAAGTAAAAAATAAATGAAAGATTTTCAATTCCAATTTGATCAAAATAGTTTTAATTCCTTTTTTCCATTTTATATAGTAATGGATGAGGATTTTAAAATTAAAAATTTTGGAACAAAGCTTTCTGAAATTATTCCACAAATAAAAAAGGACACTTCATTTTTTGACTTTTTTAGTGTTAAATCTTCTAAATTAGATAGGCAAATTACAAGTCCTAATGAATTAATTTCCGAATTGATTACCATTCAATCTCTTCAAAAAGAGAACCACCTTTTAAGAGGTCAAATTAAAAAACACCAAGATTATTTTCTATTTATTGGTGCACCATATTTTCTTTCAATTGAAAAAAAAGCTGTAAATACGAAAGTAAAAGCAGATGCTATTACCCCATTTGAATCGGATATTGAATTGTTTAAAATTCTTGAAAATAAAGAGATAAGCAATCAAGATTTGAAAGGGTTGGTGTATAAAATTAAGGAGCAAAATGAGGCCTTAAAAAAAGACAAAGAAGAAATAAAAAAACTGTCCTTAGTAGCAAGTTATAATACCAATGGAGTGGTGTTAACCGATTTAAATGGGGTTGTTTTTTGGAGTAATGATGCTTATTTGAAATTAACCAAATTCAATACTTTAGAGATATTAAATAAGACATTAATTGAATTGTTTTCTTCTGAAACCATTAATAATAAGGCGCTTAAAAAAATAGAAGATTCCTTTAGTAAAGGAGTTAACTTTGATTTTGAGGTTTTTCATAACAGAAAAAAACAAGCTCCTTTTTGGTCTAGAATAAAAGGGCAACCCGTTTTGGATGCAAATGGAACAATATTGCAGTACTTTGTAATTATTGAAGATATTACCAAAGAAAAAAATATTCAGGACCGATTAAAGGAATCGGAAAGTAGGCTTTCTTCTTTGATTATGAATTTGCAAAAAGGGATATTGTTAGAAGATGAAAACCGAAAAATATTAGTTGTAAATAACGAATTTTGCTCCATGTTTGCTATTGAAATGGATCCGAAATTGTTGGTCGGTTTAGATTGCACCCAGTCAGCAGAGGAATTTAAAGGGTATTTTAGAGATAGCGAAAATTTTGTGTCTAGAATAAATGCCATTTTAACAAATAAAGAGATTGTTTTAAACGAAGAACTAGAATTAATCGATGGCAGATGTTTTGAAAGAAGCTTTATTCCTATAATTATAGAGGGTAGTTATAAAGGCCATTTGTGGAGTTATAGCGATGTAACAATTCATAAAAACTACAGGCAAACCCTTAATTATGAAAAAGGTAAATATCGAAGAATCATCGCCAATATGAATATTGGATTGCTGGAAGTTGATACCGAAGACACAATACTTTTGGCCAACCAAAGTTTTTCCAATATGTCTGGATATTCTATTGAGGAACTAATAGGAAATAAAGGTTCTGAATTATTTTTAGATGCTCAAGCTAAAGAAACATTAATTGAGAAAAGCAAAGAGCGTAAAAGTGGAAAGTCGGATTCGTATGAAATTTTGATAAAAAACAAACAAGGAGAATTAAAACATTGGCTCATTAGCGGGGCTCCCAACTATAACATCAATGGAGAAGTTATTGGTTCTATAGGAATCCATTTAGATATTACGGATCAGAAAAGTCAAGAAGAACAACTTATTTTACTATCTTTAATTGCTGAAAAAAACCTAAATTCTGTAATCATCTGTGATAATCAAGGCAAGATAGAATGGGTTAATAATAGTTTCATCACGATGTCAGGGTATTCTTTTGAGGAAGTAATAGGTAAAAAACCGGGCCATATATTACAAGGAAAAGATTCTGATTTTACACAAATAGATTATCTGAGGAATCAAATTCATAATGGATTGCCTTTTAAATGTGAGTTAATTAATTACAAGAAATCTGGAGAGAAATATTGGGTTAAAATTCAAGGGCAGGCTCTATATAATAAAGAAGGTAAAATCCTAAAGTATTTTGCAATAGAAGAGGATATTACCAATAATAAAGACTTGAAAACCCAAAAAGAAGAGTTGGTTAATAGCGTGGCCAAAAACAATAAAGATCTACAAGGATATGCATTGATAGCCTCCCATGATTTAAAAGCTCCCATACGTAGCATATATTCACTAGTTACATGGATAAAAGAAGATAATGAACTGAATGAACAAGTAAAAGAGTATCTTTCTATTATTGAAAAAAAACTAGAAAAAATGGACCATCAAATAGATGGAATATTGGTTTATGCACAAATCGATAAGGAAGAAGTTTTTTATGAAGAGGTAAACATTAATGAAATTATAAATAATAGTATTGAAAACTTATTAATCCCTGACAAAATTGAAGTTACTATTACCCAACCTTTGCCAATAATAAAAGCCGATAGGTTTAGAATGCAGCAACTGTTTCAAAATGTTATTTCGAATGCCGTAAATTTTATAGATAAACCAAAAGGTGAAGTTGAAATTGATTTTATTGAGGAACAAAATTCTTATATTTTTTCAATAAAAGATAACGGTCAGGGCGTTGCAAAAGAAAACCAACACCAAATATTTAATATTTCTATAAATGGTAGTGAACATGAAAGATCCACTGGCTTAGGTCTTTCAATAGCTAAGAAAATAGTTGAGATGTTTAACGGAAAAATCTGGATAGAAAGTGAGTTAGGAGTTGGAACTACTTTCTTTATTGAGTTAAAAAAATAACGATATGAAAATTATTCAAGCGTCTAAAAATGGAAGTCAAGACTGGCATTATTTGCAAGGAAAAGTGCAATTACAAAATCCATTAGTCTTAATTTTTGGCAATAGATATTTGCTAGAAGACGAAGCTGTATTACAAGATATTAGAGAAGAATTCTCCTATGAACATTTAGTTTTTGGTTCAACCTCGGGAGAAATTATGGATGGTAGCATACTCGACAATTCTGTATCGGTGACCGCAATTGAGTTAGAAAATAGCACCTTTTTAATAGAGAGAGAGAACATTTCTAATTTTGATTTGCAACCCAATTTACTCGGAGAAGCGCTTTTAGGTAAATTACCTAAAGAAAATCTAAAGCATTTATTTGTAATATCCGATGGATTGCTGGATGGAAGTAAATTAATAGAAGGAATTGAAAATAATCTAAGTGAGACTATTGCCCTTACTGGAGGATTGTGTGGGGATGATGCCCGTTTTGAAAAAACACTTTCTTCCTATAAAGAAAATCCTAAACCAGGAGAAGTAATATTAATAGGATTGTATGGGGAAGCATTAGAAGTTTCTTATGGTAGTGCTGGAGGATGGTTTCCGTTTGGTCCAGAAAGAAAAATAACCAAATCAAAAGACAATATTGTTTTTGAAATCGACGACAAACCCGCATTGGAATTATACAAAAACCATTTAGCACATAGGGCAATAGGTTTGCCCTCGGCATCTTTATCTTTTCCTTTAAATGTTACTTATGAAGGAAAACAACAGCCCGTAGTAAGAGCTGTTTTAGGAATGGACGAATCCCAAAATACTTTAATTTTGGCTGGTGACGCTCCCGAAAATTCTAAAGTGCAACTAATGATGGCCTCTATAGACGCTATTATTGATGGAGCTCAATATGCAACAGAATTGGCGATGAAAAATCGAGAAAAAAAAGCCGATATTGCAATTTTAGTCAGTTGTATCGGAAGAAAATTAGTCATGAATCAAAGAGTGGGAGAAGAAACCGAATACATAAAAGAAACGTTAGATAATTCTACAGCTACTACTGGTTTCTATTCTTATGGTCAGATAGCACCATTCAATGGAAATGATTACACCAATCTTCATAATCAAACAATGACAGTAACTCTTATAAGCGAATAATGAATCCATTACTAAAAAGACAGATTGGGAAACATTTGAATAATGGATTAAATCATATGGATCAGTTTTTGCAATCTATAGATAATTCGTATAGCAATTATGAAGACCAAATTGCTGTATTGCAACATTCTATGAAAATAAGTTCCGATGAACTATATCAGGCCAACCAAAAATTAAGAGACGAAGCCGATAGTTTGAAAGAAATTAATAAGAATTTAGAATTCATCCTAAATTCAATGAATTTAGACAATAATACCACCGTAACATTAAACGATTTTAACACCTCCGATTATATTAAACAACAAACTATCGAGATAATTAAAATCAATAAACAACGAGAAGAATTACTCAATAGTCTTGAAAAACAAAACCAATCATTGAACGAATATGCTCATGTGGTTTCCCACGATTTAAAATCCCCGCTTCGAAGTATCCACTCGTTAATCACATGGATAAAGGAAGATAATGATAAAAACTTTAACGAAAAAACCTCAAGCTATTTTTCTCTTATTCAAAAGAAAGTAGAGAAGATGAACCATCTTATTCAAGGAATTTTGACTTATTCTAAAATAGATAAGGTTAATATAGTTAAGGAAGAGGTAGATTTAAATGACCAGGTTAATAATATTATTAATATGATTTTTATTCCATCTAATATTGAAATCTTCATAAAAAGTAAACTACCAAGTATTAAAGCAGATGGATTTCGAATGCAACAATTATTTCAAAATTTAATAAGTAATGCTATTAATTTTAACGACAAACCAAGCGGAATAGTTGAGATTTCGTGTGAAGAAATAGAAGATCACTATGTTTTTTCTATAAAAGATAATGGGGTAGGTATCTCTAAAAAAAATCAAACTAAAATATTTCAAATATTTGAATCCATTAATGACGATGATAAATCTAGTGGCATCGGTCTATCTATTGTAAAACGAATACTAGACAATAGTAACGAAAAAATATGGTTAGATAGCCAAGAAAATATAGGTACCACTTTCTTTTTTACTTTACACAAATAATTCCATGGAAGAACACCCTAACTTAGATTATTTTAATCAGATTGCTAATGGTGAAGAGGCAATAATAAACAAACTTATTTCTATATTGAAAAGTGAATTTCCAGAGCAATTGGAAAATTACAACCAAAGCATTTCCGCTTCCAATTTTAAAGAAAGCGCAGAAGCAGTTCATAAATTAAAACACAAAATAGGATTGTTAGGTCTTGAAAAAGGATACCATTTAGCGCACGAATTCGAACAAAATTTAAGAAACCATAATTTTCAAAATAAAAAAGAGTTTGAAGATGTTTTAAAAAATATAACTAACTTTATCCCAAATTTATAAGCCTACACTTTTATGATTAAATGTATCATTATTGACGACGAAAAATTGGCTAGAGAAGTTCTGTCCATTTTTATTTTAAAATCAGAAAAGCTTGTATTAGTAGAACAGTTTTCTAACGCTATAGATGCTATTAAATATCTTAATGCTAATAAAGTAGATTTAATATTTTTAGATATTCATATGCCTAATTTTTCTGGATTTGACTTTGTGCAAACCATTAAAAACCCACCTAAAGTTATTTTAGTAACTACCGATAAAAACTTTGCTTTAGATGCTTTTAATTACAATTGCATTACCGATTATTTGGTAAAGCCAATTGTGGAAGAACGATTTAATCGAGCAGTTAAAAGAGTAAGTATAAAAAAAGAACAACCAACAGGCGCCTTAAATGCTACCGATTTAACTACCAAAGAAATCTATGTAAATATTGATAAGCGATTAATTAAAATTGATATTTCGACGATAAATTTTATTCAGGCTAATGGAGATTATATTTTAATAAAAACCGAAGGAAGTAATTACACAGTACATACAACTTTAAAGAAGATAGAAGATAAATTACCAAAATCAATATTTTTAAAAATACATCGATCTTATATTATTAATGTAAATAAAATTATTGACATTCAAGATTCAACGGTATTAATTGGTAAAGATTTAATCCCGGTTAGTAAAAATAATAGACCAATATTAATGGAGTCTATAAATCTTCTTTAAAAAAATAATCTTCATTTTTTTAATATGTTTTTCAAATGCAATTGCAATTTGGAAAACATTTTTTTTTGGAATTTACCCAGCATGAGATTCTATTAAAAAAATCCATCGGCATTGCCAAAAATAAAGTCCAAATTCCGTAAGAATTTTTACGGTTTTAATAAAAATCGACGAATGTATCTAATCGAATGAAATAGTCTTTTTGACTTTAAAAAAAGTCCTTTCAACGAAATAAAAAGCAATAAAAAGCTAAATAAATTATTTTTACTACAAAGGTTTTAAAGGTGTAAATCTTATCATGAAAAAGAGTTCTTTGTTTTTCAGTTTAGTTCCTTTTTAATTCAGATTTGGGTTTTTAAATTCAAATTTCCTTACGCCAATAACTTAAAAGTATTCTTTAAAATGATTTAAATAGTTAAAGAAAATTTTATTTAGACAGCATATTTTTTTTTAAAAAAATGAACAAAAAAACATTTATTTACGATACTTCTAAGGGTTTTTCTTCCCTAATCAAACATTACTATTCTACTAAAATGGATATTGATGTTTGTACTAGTAAAAAAAGATTTTTATTGGAAGACATCAATGGATATGACGCTTGCTTTTTTGTAGTTAACGACATGGATGATCTTTCAAATTTGATCAAAGTTTACTATAAGATTGAACATTTTTTTATAGGTGCTCCTAATAAAATGATTGAAGAAAAAATTGATGGTTTGAATTATGACGATGTGGTGGTTTTAGATTTTAATAGTAGTAAGCATGAAATATTAAAAATCATTAACCACAATTTGTTGTTGAAAAAATTAATCGAATAATTACGGAATATAAAATTGATAAGGATTATTAGATGAAACTAGATTTAATGAAGCCAATTCGAATTTACCCTAACGAAGAGTTTAGGGAGATTGTTGTGGAAGATAAATTAAAATTACGTTATGCTGTTTCCAATAAAGGAAGACTAATAAGTTTTGCAGACGACATTAATATTTGTCGCGAATTAAAAGGAGGCTCTTCAGACGGGTACCGTTTATTCAAGTACAAAATTTTCAAAGATGGTGTAATAAAAAATAAGCATTTATTTATTTCCAAGTTAGTTGCTGAATATTTTTTGCATAAAACATCAGAAGATCAAACGTATGTATTACATTTAGATCGAAAAAGAGATAATGATGATTATCGTAATTTAAAATGGGCAACCAAAGAAGAAATGGAAGCGCATAGCAGAAAAAGTCCTTTTGTAATAGAGGCACAAAAAAAATTAATAGAGCACAACTTAAATTCGGATGGCAGAAAATTAACTATTACCAAGGTAATGCTAATAAAAAAACTGCTTGCTAAACCAGATCAAAAAACGCGATTGAAAATGATAGCGAAACAATTTGGAGTAAGCGAAATGCAAATAAGACGAATTAAAAGCGGTGAAAACTGGTCCCAGATTAAAATTTAATATAGCTTAACCTAAGAAAACGGAACGTAATGTTCCGTTTTTTTTATGATTTTTTTAAAAGTAGCACAAAAAATAAATCCGTTTATTCTTAATTGAATAAACGGATTTTTAAAAATTGCGTTCTTTGCGTAATATTTTGCGATCCCTGCAGTTAAACTACTTATTCATTTCCACAAAATACTTATAAAACAAAGGAATCGTTTCAATACCTTTTAAGTAATTGAAAATTCCAAAATGTTCGTTTGGTGAATGAATCGCATCCGAATCTAAGCCAAATCCCATTAAGATTGTTTTTGATTTTAACTCTTTTTCAAATAAAGCAACAATTGGAATACTTCCACCTGATCGAACAGGAATAGCCGGAACGCCAAAAGTTTCGGTGTATGCTTTGTTTGCAGCTTTATATCCAATACTGTCAATTGGGGTTACATAACCTTGACCACCATGATGCGGTGTTACTTTTACCTTTACCGATTTTGGTGCAATGCTTATAAAATGCTTAGTAAATAGCTCGGTAATTTCTTCCCAATCTTGATTAGGAACCAATCGCATCGATATTTTTGCGAAAGCCTTGCTAGCAATAACTGTTTTAGCACCTTCACCAGTATATCCACCCCATATTCCGTTAACGTCTAAGGTTGGTCTAATGGAGTTTCTTTCATTGGTAACGTAGCCAGTTTCGCCATAAACGTCTTCCATGTCTAAAGCTTTTTTGTAATTTTCTAAACTAAATGGTGCTTTGGCCATTTCGGCTCTTTCTGCAGTAGTTAGTTCTTCTACATTATCATAAAAACCTGGAATGGTAATGTGATTGTTTTCGTCATGAAGCGAGGCAATCATTTTAGTCAATACATTTATCGGATTTGCCACTGCGCCACCATACAATCCAGAGTGTAAATCTCTATTTGGTCCAGTAACTTCTACTTCCACATAACTTAAACCACGTAAACCAGTAGTTATTGAAGGTTGTTGGTTGGATATCATTCCGGTATCCGAAATTAAAATAACATCGTTAGCTAATTTCCCTTGGTTGCGTTCTACAAACCAACTTAACGATTTAGAACCCACTTCTTCTTCGCCTTCAATCATGAATTTCACGTTGCAAGGTAAATTATTGGTAGCAATCATGTATTCAAATGCTTTCACGTGCATGTACATTTGACCTTTATCATCGCAAGCCCCACGAGCAAAAATGGCTCCTTCCGGATGGATCTCGGTAGTTTTAATAACCGGTTCAAATGGAGGAGATGTCCAAAGTTCAATTGGGTCTGGTGGTTGCACATCGTAATGACCATAAACTAAAACCGTTGGCAGGTTTTTGTCGATGATATGTTCGCCATACACAATTGGATAACCAGGAGTTTCACAAATTTCAACTAAGTTACAACCCGCTTTTTCAAGACTGTCTTTTACGGCATTTGCAGTAGCAATAACATCATGCGCATAAGCAGAATCGGCACTTACCGAAGGGATTTTTAATAAATCGATTAATTCTTTAAGGAAACGTTCTTTATTTTCTTGAACGTAATTTTTTATGTTGTTCATTTTTAAATGTTTGTTTGGAATTTCAAAAATACAAAAAAGAGTTTTAAAAAAAATTCGTAAATCATAATTTGTAATTGAATTTTATTATTATATTTGCACTCACAAATTTCGCGGATATGGTGAAATTGGTAGACATGCCAGACTTAGGATCTGGTGCCGCAAGGCGTGTAGGTTCGAGTCCTATTATCCGCACTTTTAAAACCTCTAAACACTTATTAAGTAAGTGATTAGAGGTTTTTTATTTTTAAAACTACCCTTTTTATCCCCCTATTTCACAAACTTCCTCCTATACCAATCGTAAATTGGTTTTTCAAATCCATAGTATAAAGCGATGGCAACAAGCCAAAGTAAAATAAAATTTCGATCGCTAAAAAACACCCAAGATTTTATTTTTAGGTTTACATAGCTAATATGAATGAGGTAAAACGCAAAAGAGGCATTGCCTAATACCACCATGATTTTAGAGGATAAAAAACGTTGCAAATAGGTGCGTTGGGTAATCAATCCTTGGAATAATAGCACAATAAATAAGGGAAGCACACTGAAAAAAAGCAGTTTTCCTTGCCAGTGGTTGGTGCCATGATCTACTCTTGTTTCTTGAAAACAGCCAATAGTATATAAGGTGATAATAAAGCCCAAAGCTCCAATTGTTGTTAGGTGTTTGTTTTGGCATACTTTTGCCCAAAAATCTGGATATAGTGCTAAACACATTCCGGCAACAAACAATAACGATTGCCCTGCAAAAGTGCTCATTACAACAAAATTTAAGGGATAAAAATAGCCGTTTGGATTTCCTGTTAACGAATGTAATATAGTTCCTGTAAGTAGTGTAATTCCTAATAAGGAGGCTAGAAATGCGATTAAAAAAGCGCGATTTTTTTCTAATAATAATACTAATAATGGTGCAAAGGCATAAAAGGTCATTTCTACAGTTAACGACCAAGATTGTGCAATGGCATCTAGTGAAAGGTTAGAGGAAAATCCTTGTAATAAAAGATAATGAAGAAAGGAAAAATGGTGTTTTCCAAATTTTGCATCTAAGTAAAAAAGAGTTAGCAAAAGCCAATATAATGGCAGGATGCGCATAATGCGTTGGGTGAAATATCTTTGGAAAGCGCCAAAAGATTGCAAGGGTTTTGTTCCGTAACTTTTTGCGATGAGAAAACCACTCAACACGAAAAATAATTGTACTCCCAAATTGAACTCATTGCACCATCGTAAAAGTTCTGGATGCAGATCGTTTTTCCAATACTTTCTATTGTGATATACAAATATCATGATGGCTGCTATGGCTCGAATTCCGGTTAGTGATTTGAAATAAGTTGGTTTGGTTTGTACAGCTATCATGCAGACAACAAATTATAATTTTTGCTAAATATACATTTTTTTAAAACTAAAAAGTTTCTTGGTGAAACTTCTTAGTTAAAATTACAAGTTATAAAAAACCGCAAATTCGCAAATGAAAAATAATTTGCGAATTTGCGGTTAAAGTATAATTTAGGAATTTTATTTTCATACAATTCGAATGGAATTTAGCCCCGATTGAGCCGATAGCTCTCGTGGAGGAACGGAACGAGACTAAAGGTGAAAGCGGGAATTGCCTTAACTGAAATGCGCTTGCCGCTCGCTCCTTAAAATATTAAGGATTAATTGCTTCCACAACAATTGCTGGGTCGTTGAGCATGTCCTTAAGCATGTTTTCGATTCCGTTTTTGAGTGTAAAGGTGGATGATGGGCAACCGTTGCAAGAACCTTGTAGGATGACTTTTACCCGTTTTTCATTTTCATCGTACGAATCGAAAAGGATATTTCCGCCATCGGCAGCAACTGCGGGCTTAACATATTCTTCTAAAATGTTGATGATTTGTTGGGAAGTGGTGTCAAGATTATCAAAATTTTTGATTTGTTGTTTCTCTTGAATGGTGTCGGCAACTACCAAATTTTCGTCTATAACGGTGCCTCCATTTTCAATATATTCTTTGATAAAAGTGCGAATTTCTAGGGTAATTTCCTCCCAAGTTGCCACTTCGTATTTGGTTATAGAAATATAATTTTCGTCGATAAAAACTTCTTTCACAAAAGGAAATTGGAACAGTTCTTTTGCTAATGGGGAAGGGGCAGTTTCGTCGATATTTTTAAATTCGAGGGCTGTTTTAGTAAGACGTCTACTCACGACAAACTTTAGCGTAGCAGGATTTGGTGTCGTTTCGCCATAAACGGTTAGAGCGGTTTTGGTAGGTTTTGAAGCATCTTCAATTAGAATTTTTCCTCCTGATTTTACGTATTCTTCTATTTGTTCGGCAACGGCATCTTTCACATCATTCCAATCTACGATGCTGAATCTTTCAATTGCAATGAAATTTCCAGAGATATATACCGTTTTTACAAAAGGAAGGTAGAATAATTGTTGTGCTAATGGCGAATTATTAGCTTCGTCGATGTTCTTGAATTCGAAGCTTTCATTTTGCGTAATAAAATCGGGGAATTCAAATTTTAATATAGTTGGATTTTGGGTTTCTTTTATTGTGATTTTCATTGTAAAGGGGGTCTGTATTTTTCAACAAAT
>Ga0209134_10000231_pt1 | contig 14420 bp, 8 predicted proteins | sample LauGreSp1BDMLBSN_2_FD_187566 | JGI IMG/M metagenome (GOLD analysis project Ga0209134, IMG submission 187566) | Freshwater lake microbial communities from Lake Michigan, USA - Sp13.BD.MLB.SN (SPAdes) (version 2) | ecosystem: Environmental > Aquatic > Freshwater > Lake | place: Lake Michigan, USA... | reverse complement strand
ATTAGTTTTGGATTTTAATTTAACAAAATTGGCAAAAAAAGACGTTACGGCTAAAGAACGTCCAACGGCAGACATAGCGGATGCACGCCATCAGAACATGATGGATGCAATTAAACCTTATGCTAGAAAGAAAGAACAAAAGAATCTAACTCCGGTATATGTAGATTACAAAACTAGAAATACAAAGATGGTACTTGTGCTGTGTCCTGAATGGGCTCCACAGTTTCCTCCGTTTAACTTAGCTAGGCTTAGCGGTGTCGCAAAATCAGCTGGGTATGAAACTCACATCATGGATTTGAATGTCAGAGCATTCAATGCTTATAAATCTGACTGGCAACCTAATAATAAATTGCCGTTTAGACTATGGGATCCTAGCTCAAGCTGGCATTGGTTGGGTTCAACTTACGCAAAGGATATTCATCCGGTACTAGAGCCTATTCTAAGTGCAGCAGTAGATGAAATTGTAGCTATGAATCCCACAACTGTCGGGTTCTCTGTCTATTACATTAGTGAAGAACCCACTAAGTGGATGTGCCAAGAACTGAAAAAACGACTACCTAATGTAAAAATTATGGTAGGTGGCAGTAACGTTCAGAAGAGTTGGTTCACTATTCAGCCTTACTATGACTATGTTGTCAACGGTGAAGGTGAAGAAATCATCTTGAAAATCCTTGATGAAATTGAAGAAGGTGTTGTACACAGTGAGCCGCAGTATCTAACACAACCGGAAGATCAACGTATTAATATCAATGGACTTCCAATGCCTGACTATGAATCTATTGATTTTAGTCAATATGAAATTCCTAACGGCGTTAATACTGAAATTTCTAGAGGATGTACTGCTAAATGTACGTTCTGTGAAGAAACACACTTTTGGAAGTATCGTCAGCGTCAAGCAGTGGACCTTATTAGTGAGATTGAATGGCTGTACTACAACAAAGGAACAGACATTATTTGGTTCATCGATAGTTTAGTTAACGGCAATTTGAACGAATTAAGAGCATTCTGTAAGGGTGTTGCTGCTAAAGGATTGAGTATTAACTGGACTGGATACTCACGATGCGACGGTAGAATGGATCTAGAATATTTCAAAGACTTGAAAGCCGGTGGCTGTATCATGTTGAACTATGGAATCGAATCAGGTAGCCAAAAAGTTCTAGACGATATGGCCAAGGGCGTTACTATTGCTGAGATGGAACAGAATCTTATCGACGGTACCGCAGTTGGTGTATATGCTGCAACCAATTGGATTGTTGGATTCCCAACAGAAGACTTGCAAGACTTTGCTGATAGTATGATTTTTCTATGGCGTATGCGTGATATGAATATCAACAACGTCGGTGCTGGCGTGGGTTACGGTATGGGTCCTGAAACTATTGTAGGACAGAATCCGCACCGATTTAATATCAGCTATCAAAAGTATCAAGGTCATTGGATCACTAATGACTTTACTAAAGGTGGCACACATATTATGTCTCGTGTCAAAACATTCCACATGTTCATTGACTTTATGAAGGGTTGCACTAAAGTACCAGTTGGATACCCTATTCGTGTTTCATTAGCACGAGATCACTATGAAATTAAGTTGGATAATCCTGATACTATTCGAGAAATTGAATATGAAAAGTTTGATTATAATATCATTAAGACAAATATCAATCCGTTCGCTGACACATTAGTTAATGAGATTTGGCCTTTCTTGCGTATGCTGTGGAGAACACGAGGCGGATATGAAGCTGAGATATTGTTTTGCCCCGAGTTAGATATACTTGAGTTCGGTGATCAGTTTGGCCCAGCAATGTATAACGCTAATATTAAATTCAAGATTAATGATGCTGGTGTATGGGATGCAGACTTTCACTATAAGTTTGAACAAATTGATAACCCACTTGATGATCGTGAACGTCCACCACTAGGTCGTAAAGGCCCATTCTATGCGCAAGATTATAGTAGAATGAAAAGCAATACAGCCGCACGTGCCCGCAATCTAGCGAAACCTGATTGGGGAACTGACGGTCGTGATGGACAAGACTTTGCTGATTTGCTAGACGAAGAAACATTGCTTAATAACACAATTGACTTTTCATTCACTCATCGTTATCAAGGATCAGGTGATTGGGGTAATTTTGCTGATTATCAAATTGCTGTTCCTAGTAAAACTAATGTTGTTATCCCAGAGAAAGAAGCAATGTTAATTTCCGAAGTTAGTACTATCTCACTGTCAAGTATCAAGCGAAAATCCGTATGATAGAAGTAACACGGTTCGAAGAAACAATAGCAGAGTTCTACGGTAGCAAGTATGCCGTAGCCACTGACTGTTGTACTCACGCAATTGAATTGTGTCTACGCTATACAGAGGATAAGTTTGTAACTAGCCAGAAGCATACGTATCTTAGTGTGCCTATGACATTTATGAAATTAAACTTAAATTGGGCATGGCATGATACATATTGGAAAGATTATTACTATCTTGGTAATACTAATATCATTGATGCTGCTGTGTATTTCAAGCGTGATGGTTATATTCCTAATACATTTATGTGTCTATCGTTTCAATATAAGAAGCATTTGAATGTAGGTCGTGGTGGGATGATATTGACTGATGATTACACAGCGTATACACAGTTAAAGAAGATGAGTTATGACGGTCGACTTCCAGATGTAGCTTGGGCCGAACAAGACATAGACATGTTGGGATACCATTACTATATGACCCCAGAGACGGCACAAATGGGACTCGACCGTTTCCTTATAGTCAAAGACTTAGCGCCAAGGCAATGGGGATATAAAGATTACCCCGATCTATCTATATTGAAAGTTTTTAAATGACATGTTATCTAAAGAACAGTGAGTGGTATAGCTCAGTTACTGTTCCTGAAGGAATGAACCTAGACATGATTAACATGCCGGATCGATTAACTACACTATTAAAGCCGGGACTTGATTTAGTTGTTGATGGTAGTATCGTAATGGACATGGGCGCAGGCACGGGCGTTATGGGATTATATGCACTTAGTAAAGGTGCAAAGTTTGTGTATTTTGTCGAAGCTGACCCGCAGATGGGTTATATTTTAGAAAATACATTACCTAATAAGATTGATCCATCGAGATATAAATTAATAAAAAAAGATTTAGAGTATTTAACGGTTGCTGATTTTGATCAGGGACTACCTGAAGTAGCAGTTAGTGAGTTCTATGGTCCTAGACTATTTGATGAAGGTTATATAGCTTATAGTAAGCATGTGAGAACTATTTGTCCTGATTGTCACTTTATCCCAGACACCTTTAAATGCGATTTTTATATCGTAGACATTGATTATTCTCAGCCTATCTGGCCCAATGATTCAACTCTTATTGATCAATTTAAATTTATGTATGCTGAAAAGGGATTTGCTAAACATATCACTAACTATAGCAAGGATAACTATATTGGCACGATTGACTTTAGTGCTAATATGCAGAAATTTAATAATCTAGTAGAATTCAAATATTCATTGCATACTGAACAGTTACTACTAGGAGTAATGACAATTGAGCACGGCAATCTTGTGCAAGATTATACCTGTATGGGTTGGTATATGAATAACTCAGATTTTGATAAAGAATTCAAAATCTATTTTGATGCTGATCATCACTTTAACCCTAGAAAGATTGAACTAAATGTTAAGTAAGAATGAATGGGACCCGCTTAAAACAGTAGTCGTGGGTATAGCGAACGATGCTACTATACCACCACTTGATAATAGTCTGCGCACAGTAAATTATGCTGACGTTACTGATACTAGTAAGATACCAGTAGGTAAATACCCGGAACAAGTTATTAACGAAGCAAACGAAGACTTAAACAGATTTGTTGAATTCTTAGAAGGTGAAAGCATAGAAGTACTACGCCCTGATATCAATATTGTACCAAACTATTATAATTACTGTCCACGTGATACGGTGCTTGTACACGATAAATTGATATTATCAACTCCAAATCCATTATCAGCTAGAAAATATGAGTATCTTGCTATGGCAAGTGATTTAAAACAGTTCGGAGAAATCACAGTAGCAACATGCTCTAATGATGATTCCTTATATAATCTTGACTGTCTAGGCAATCCAGACATACTCGCATTAAATGAAACTGAACCTTGTTTCGATGCAGCTAATATTCTACGAGATAACGATAATTTATATTACTTAGTAAGCAATAGCGGGAATAAACGCGGGGCAGAATATCTACAACAGTTGTGCCCTGATAAGAAAGTACATACTATTGAAGGTGTATATAGTTATATGCATTTAGATAGTACCATTGCTTTACTGCGTGAGGGATTAATGCTATTAAACCCTGCTCGTATTAAGAGTATTAGTCAGTTGCCTAAACCACTACAGTCATGGGATTACATTTGGTGCCCCGAGCCTATAGATATTGGTCACTATCCTGGATACTGTAATGCTAGTACATGGATTAATATGAATCTAGTTAGTATCAATCCTAACTTAGTTGTCGTAGAAGAACGCCAAGACAATTTACGACACGAATTAGAAAAACATAATATTGAATGTGCAATGTTGCCTATGCGTCATCAACGGACTCTAGGCGGGGGATTCCATTGTGTCACGCTTGATATAATCAGAGAACATTAATGAATTACGAAGTCAGAACCGGACGTTTAAGACGATGCTGGGAATATAACAAAATAGCTAACCCTAGTTTAACTGAAGATGGCAGAAATGTATCTTGGTTTAAAAAAATTCAATTCGTTTTTGGATTAATGAATCAATACAGTAAGGCACATAGCTTGTTACAAAACGAGTGTATTACTACAGAAGAGTCTAACTATGCTGCATATTTAACAGACTACGTTGATGCTGAATTAGCTTCTTTATATACCGTTATTTTAATGTTACATCCTCATACAACAGGACAATGCTTATCGTTCGGTGATACTGTAATAGATAAATGGAAAGAGGGTGACTGGTTTCTGTTAGGAAGTTCAATTGAATACTCTCTATCGAACACAAGTTCAATTACACTTTATACTCTTATTATTACCGGAGAGACACTTTTTACTGGGCAACTTAATGATTTGTTTTGCTTTAATATACCTGATGTGAAAGTAAGCAAAAAATCATCTCACCCGGTAATGTCAGATGTAGTATTGCCAAAGGTGCAGACGAATCTACCGTTAATGATTTATATGGATAACGGCTATATAAATCATTTAGACGATATTAAACACGATAACGATGTAATATCACATTTGAACAGTTCAGGTATAGACATATACTTATATGAACCGTTATGTAGCTATACCTCAACTTGCACGGGAGATATTCAGCATACTCAATCATTTTACTCTGAGTTTGATAGTGATGTGTCTTCAAATAGTATGCGTGCAGAAGAATTAGATAGTATCATGGCATATGCTAAGAGAAATAATCTTACTAATATTACTGTTCATACGTGTGATTACCGTGTAAAAGAATGGTATCCTTATTATTCTACGTCAATGAACTTAGTAACTAATGATTTATTTCTTAAATGTCAACGACTTCAGGAACCTAGTGTTTTATCGCCAAACTTTACTAAGAAATTTATGTGTCTTAATTGGCGACATACTAAGCACAGACAATTAATTAGTACATTCTTATGTAGGTATCCATGTCACTTGAGTTGGTACTTCAAGAGTTCGTTCGATGTTTTATCAAACGACTTATTCTTTGATATGTCTAGCTGGGAAGAGTTGTATCCTGAATTATACACTCAGTTACTAAGCAACACAGAGTATATTAATGAAGCTGGACCTTTCTATCTCGATAAACCAGTAGAAAACTCAGTATGGATTCACCACCAGCAACATTTTAATATGTGGCCTGATGTAACAACTGCTACGCCGCATAATTCACCTGCACTGCATAATGGTCAGACCCGACCATTGTCTATGTATTATTCGGATATTTTTGTGGACATCGTAAATGAAACCAGATTCGCACAACCAACCGGGAACTTCAGTGAGAAGGTCTTACAACCCATGTGCTATATGAAACCATTCGTAGTTGTTGCGCCACCCAACACGCTACAGTATGTTAAGAGTTTTGGATATAAAACCTTTAATGAATATTGGGATGAGTCATATGATACTGAGTTAGACCACGGAAAACGAATGGCAAAGATCCTCTTGATAATTAAAGAGATAAATAATAAAACGTTCAGTGAATTACAATCCATGTACGCAAGTATGACTCCTATACTTGAACATAATTACAATCTATTTAAAGACTCTGCTCACAAATGACTTTAGCAAATACATTAGTAGGACACATTGATCCTTTTTGGGACATTGATACTATTAAATCTTTCCCATACACTAGACAACCTATATCTGACGAAGAGACAGATATGTGGATTAGTCAAGGGTATGATCATATAAAGAACTTTTCTGGTCTTATGTATAGTAGTAAGAATATAATGCCAGACTGGGTGACTATGTTTGAAGATGAGTTTACTGACTTCAAGAATATAACGTACAACTTCTACAAAATGGATACTCTTGATATTATGCCAACCCATTCAGATCATTATAGAACATACGTAAAGTTGTTTGATGCAGTTCCTAGTAATATATACAGAATACTTGTTATGCTAGAAGATTGGAAACCAGGTCATTATCTTGAAGTTGATAATGTAGGGGTAGTTAATTGGAAAGCCGGTGATTACTTTATGTGGAATAATGATACTCCGCATGCAGCATCAAATATAGGAATAGATAGTAGATACACGTTACAAATAACCGCAGAGATAATATGAAAAAAATAATGTTAATTGCAGGATGCAGTCATGCATCTGGTTCAGAAATAGATGGACAACAGGATAGCGCATATAATAGACAACATTCGTTTGGCAATCAGCTAGCAATCAAGATGGGATATACTCCTGTGAATATCTCTAGCCCATCCTCTACTAATTCTACTATAGCACGTAGTGTAATTGAATGGTTTAGTAAAGAATATGATAGTAATACTATGGAAGTATTTGTTCTAGTCGCTTGGACAGAAAGTACACGCATGGAAGTACCTGCAGATAGAATTTGTTGGTATGAGCGACATTCTAAGTACGGTGACTGGTTTGCCGAGACAAGCAGACACTATATGAGAGTTAATGGCGGATACGAGGGCGGAAACGAAGAAGAAAAAGAACTAATCAAGCCGTATCATAGATTTATGGCGAACAATGAAACATACTTAGATATTGCTACTGCTAATTTAGTTTTGCAACTACAGTACATGTTCAAGATGCACAAAGTTGACTATCTAATGTGCGCCGCAATGCGGACGCTTACTCGCAATGAGCATTTGAATTTTTATGTGTCCCAGATAGATGACACTAAGTACTTTAACTTATGCAATGATGACCAAGCATTTTATTGGAAATATAGAAATGCAGGTTATGTAAATCCAAAGGCAGAGTATTGGCATCATGACGAAATACCGCATGGTCTATATGCGACCGAGTTATATAATTTTATAGAAAGCAACAAATGTTCATAATCAGATTTTTTAAACACTTAGTAAGAGAATACAAATATCGTAAACGATTAAAAGAATTGCGTAAGCGCGACCCGTTTATTTACAAATAATAAAATGATAGTATATTGCAACGGTGATAGTTTTGTAGCTGGTGTCGAGCTTGGTGATAGCATCTTGCCCGAGTATCCGGGTGCAGTGCCATTTAACGCCAGCAATGATATCCGAGCAAAAAATAAACAATGGATCGACAAGACGTATGACAAGTCTCATGCATGGTCTGCTATTCGACACGATAATGGGCCTTTAATCAGGCTCGATGAGAAAAATAGAGCATGGCCTAATAAATTAGGTAGCCTATTGGGTATTCCAGTAATCAATTCTGGTCTGAGTGGTGCCTCAATGGATCGTATTGCTAGAACTTCAATATCAGATTTAATTGCATTGAAAAAACAGCATGAAAGAATAGTAGCTATTATAGGAACAACTGAACCTGGCAGAGCGGAACTAGCAAACGAAGAATACATTTGGCGCGACATTATACTTCACATTAATTATGAGCATGACAGCTTGCTTAACTCACTTGTGAAGTACAAAATCTGCAATGAAACAGAATACCATCATATGGTCAACTTTTTAAAAAATGTAATTCTTATTAAAGATTTTTGTAAGTTGAATGATATTGAACTACTTTGGTTAACTCCTATTGGTGATCCTATATTGCCAGTAGAACCCAATAGACAAGACTATCAAGATTTATTAGAGTATGCTGATTTTAAACCTAGCATTGACATGTTTAATATTGCACAAGCCTGCGGATTGCCGGACGTCATCTTACCGAGCAGCCATTGGTCAGAATCTGTGCATACTCTTGTTGCTCAAGAACTTTCTCACTTAATTAAGGTATCGTAAATGAATTATATAGGGATTAGTGCTGGCTTCCACGATGCAGCACTTAGCGTAGTAGACGCTGCTGGTAACATTATCTTTGCTGGACACAGTGAACGTTACAGTAAACAAAAACATGATAAAAATTTGTGTATGGGCATTGTTGAAGATGCACTATCATACATTGACGGCGACTATGAAGTACATTATTATGAAAAGCCGTACTTAAAATCATTGAGACAATTACGAGCCGGTGAGAAAGTTAGCTTGAGAAATATCTTTGCTAAGAACATCATCGGGCCTGATGTAATGAAAGCACTCGGTAATAAAACTATTCATACTCATAGCCATCATATGAGTCATGCAGCCGCAGGATTTCAAACATCACCCTTCAATAACGCAACAGTTGTTATAATTGATGCTATTGGAGAATTCGATACTATTACTATATGGGATGCATCATATGATAAGTCTGGTAAAGCTAAGTATAAGAAATTGTATAGTAAGAAGTATCCAGACAGTATCGGATTGTTTTATAGTGCAATGACTAAACGAGTAGGCTTACGCCCACTCGATGAAGAGTATATCCTCATGGGTATGGCAGCATATGGCAAACCTATTCACTATTCCCAGATGCAAGCAGAACTTCTTCAATCTGTCAGTGAATTAAATTTCACTCAGAATTTGCATATAGGTGTATCTGATGATTTTATTCCAGGTGCAAACGAAATGGATGTTGCTGCATCGGCTCAAGTTCTAGTAGAAGAATTGATTCAAAGCGTAATGCAAAAAGCAATGGTGCTAGGCAATAGCAAGAACTTAGTATACGGGGGTGGCGTCGCACTGAACTGTTTAGCCAATCGCAAGCTAGTAGACTATTTTGACAATATTTGGATCATGCCTAATCCCGGTGATGCAGGCAATAGCTTAGGCGCAGCAGCTATTGGGTTTGGAAAAAAAGTTAATTGGACTGATGCCTACTTGGGTTATAATATTCCCGGTACCTATCCAGTAGATGCTATCTTAGCTGAACTGACTACGAATAGTATTGTAGGTGTTGCTAATGGTAGAGCAGAGTTTGGACCAAGAGCATTAGGTACACGCTCATTGTTAGCTGACCCGCGCGGACCACTCATTAAGGATAAAGTAAATGATATCAAACGAAGACAACAATTTAGACCATTTGCGCCTGTTATTCTGGAAGAGCTGGCTGATCAGTATTTTGATATGTCTGGTGGTAGCAGCGATAATCGGTATATGCAGTTCATCGCTACTTGCAAGTATCCTGACTTATTTCCTGCTATCGCCCACGCTGACGGCACTAGTCGTGTCCAGACTGTCCCAAAAGATGGATCAGGAATCAGACAGTTACTAGAAGCATGGTATGTCGAAACAGGTTGCCCAATGTTGCTGAATACATCATTAAATATACGCGGAGAACCGATGGTAAATGACCGAAAGGATGCAGATCGCTTTGAAAAAATGTATAATGTAAAAGTTATATCATAAGTAAGAGTCTATGCTAAGAGATGTTTTTTATTACGGCGACAAGCCGAACGTTCACCCAAGAGAAAAATTTGCAAAAAATTTCGATGATGCTAGAAGCCAAGCTACCACAGCAGACTTCTGGATCGTCAACGAATACTGTGACTACAATGGATTCGACTGGGACTTTGACTTTGAGTTCCTACACGATGACGATGTATGGGCAGAAGATCATATTAATGTATGGCCCAGCCAGCACCAAAAAGATAGTGGAACATGGTTGTGCAATACTGACAACACTGAACCATTAATCATTTATCGTGCTGACATTGAAGTCGTAAAGCGCAAGAATATTAAATCAGATCGATGGAGTGTATTACACCCAATTGATGAATTATTGTTCGACTACAGTTGGCACCCAGATCCATCAGCACCTCCGTATATCTATGTATGGGGTAACCAATGGCATAGCGGCACAATCATGCCTACGGTTGAATATCATACATCCGGTGCATCAGATAAAAAGTACATCGAGAATAGTATTGCTATACTTGCACAGCAACCTAATAAATTCAACACGTTCGAACACATTGATCATTTTGATTATAGTTGGGTACCTAACCCAACTAGCCCACCGTTCGTATACGCATGGGGCAATCAATGGAACGATGTAACAGATAGAGTTTCAGTACAGTATGTAGTTGACGATGCGACTGAATACAAGTATATGACTACCAAAACTTCTCGTCTATCCTGTATGGATAACTGGGAAGTCCCTGCACAAATTGACGCTAGTGAGTTTGATTATAGCTGGGAACCTAGCCCGGCTGAACCGCCATTCATCTATCAGTTCGGAACCCAATGGCAGAAGACAGGTGGACCTCGCTATGTGGTCGAAGGTGCTACAGAAGTTAAGTTCGTTGATACACAGAAAATAAAAGCACTTGCTACTACTGATAATTGGACGTTGCCTACTAATATTGACGTAACAGACTTTGACTTTAGCTGGCACCCAGATGATACAAGCCCACCATACATTTATGTATTCCCTACTCAATGGGCGTTAAGTGGTGGACCTATATATACAGTAGAAGGTGCTACAGAGATTAAGTATGTAGAAGACTTAGTTGCTAAAGCAGTACCGGATAAGACTAACTGGGAAGTACCTGCGTTCATTGACGAAGAATCATTTGACTTCTCATGGCATCCATATGCAGAAGACGAACCATATATCTATCAGTTTGGCACGCAGCATCAGAAGACTGGTGGACCAGTCTATAAAACTCCTAGTGTTCACGCTAATAGCTCAACTAAGTATATTGATACACGTATTCTAAAAGCAAAGCGTTTGCCTAGCAAGAAGAATTTTGCTATCTTAGATAACATTAAGATTAAAGACTTTGATTACTCGTGGCATCCAGATACAACCGACGAACCATATATCTATGTGTTTGGTAATACTCAATATCCGGCAGAGATAATGCCTACAGTAGAGTACACAGTACCGGGCGCAACACAAATCAAGTATGTCAATAAGATAGTTGCCACACTAAGTAGTGATACCAGTAACTGGGAAATACCTACCGACATAGATACAACTGACTTTGATTTTAGTTGGAAGCCTAACCCCAAAGATCCAAACTTTATATATCAGTTCGGAACCCAATGGCAGAAGACAGGTGGACCTCGATATGTTATGCCTGATGCGACTGATATTAAGTATATTGATTTTCAAAAGGTCACAACATTACCCAACAAGAAGAATTGGATTTCTCCGTCAGATATTGAACATAAGATGTTTGACTACAGCTGGCATCCTGACAGTACAGAAACTCCCTACATCTATCAGTTTGGTACGCAATGGCAGAAGACAGGTGGACCTCGCTATATTGTCGAAGGTGCGACTGAGATTAAGTATGTTGATACAATCAGAGCTATAAAAAAATCAAATAAATTAAATTGGCACGTTCCTGCATATGTAGATGAAGAATCTTTTGACTTTAGTTGGCACCCTGACAGCACAGATGATCCATTCAACTATGAATTTACTACAGTGTGGCAATCAGAAGGTGGACCGGTATATCAAGTTGAGGATGCGACTGAGACTAAGTATGTGACTTTCCCGGTAGCTAAAACTCTGCCTGTTAAATCTAAATGGACTATTCCTGCTAATATCGATGTTACTAACTTTGATTTTAGCTGGCACCCCCATCCGCGTGATCCGGCGTTCATATATCAGTTCGGAACACAATGGCAGAAGACTAGCGGACCACGCTATGTTATGTCTGACGCTACGATAGTAAAGTACATAGATGATCTGAGGGCTACTACACTAGCAAGACCAAATGATATTAATTGGCAGTTACCAGAGAACATTGAAATTAGTGAGTTTGATTACTCGTGGCATCCAGATGATACAGAAAACATTCCCTATATCTATGTGTTCGGAACACAGTGGGCATTGAGTGGTGGACCCAAGTATGTTGTACCTGGCGCAACTGTAGTTAAGTATGTTGAAGAACCAGTAGCTATAGCAGCAGCTAATCGTAAGAACTGGGTAGTACCTGATGACATTGATAGTGAAGCATTTGACTTCTCATGGCATCCATATGCAGAAGACGAACCATATATCTATCAGTTTGGTACACAATGGCAAGCTAGTGGTGGACCTAAGTATATCGCACCTGAGTGTAATGATATGTCACCTATCAAGTATATCGACACACGTGTGTTAAAAGCTAAGAAGCTACCTAACTTCACTAACTGGGTAATCCCTAGCAATGTTGATAGAGCATCGTTTGACTTTAGCTGGCAACCTGGTGTTGAAGACAAACCTTATATCTATCAGTTCGGAACCCAATGGCAGAAGACAGGTGGACCTCGCTATGTTATGCCAGGTGCAGAAGATATTAAGTTTGTAGCCGCACAAAAAGCAACTGTATTACCTGATAGAACTAACTGGGTAATACCTAATGGAATTGACGTTAAGACATTTGACTTCTCATGGCATCCTGATAGCACTAGCCCTAAGTATGTGTATCAGTTTGGTACTATTATTGATCCTAACGATGGACCTCGTTATCTTGTCCCTGGCACTGATGGTGAGATGATTAACTTAGAACGAGTTGAAACAACATCAACTGAACTAGTCTGCTCTCAATACTTCATTGAAACAACACTTGAGGACTTAATCAGCAAGCACCCAACTGAATTGTTCTGGGCACTGAACCCTGACTTGGACTACTCTAACTTTGACTTTACATGGAGACCAAGCATTGAACAAGCTAACTATGTTCATGCATTTGGTTCAGAAGATAACATTAACACACAAACATACTTTGTAAACGCAATCTTGTTCAACAAGGGCTTTACTGAGATTAACTATGTCGAAGGTAAGATGGAAATCAAGACAAAAATTGATATGTTCTTTGTCGACCGCGGCAATGCAGAATCTAAAGAGCGATTCGAACAATTGCAAAAACAATTTCCTGATCTACAAAAGACACGTTACCTAAATACTTGGGTTGATACTATCAATCGCTGTATCAATCGTTCAACGACTACTCTATGCTGGATCATTAATAGTGAACTAGATTATACTGATTTTGACTTCAATTACTATCCTAACCCTTGGCAGATGAAGATGATTCAGGTGTTTGGTACTCAGTGGTCACACTGGGGTACAACATTCATGGTTAACCGTGAGACATTTGCAGAAGATACTAAGCATATCAAGGTTATCGAACACTTGAGTAACTTGAACTTCCTCAAAGAACGTAGGGCAACAGCTACCAACATATTGTATGATACTGTTACCATTGATCATGGCAACATGGGTCTGTATGAAGCAGGTAAAACCATCGTCAAATACGAAGAAAGCTATTTCAATACATTCAAGAAGTTATTAGACAAGTTGCCAGTAAAGAAAGAACACTATATCTGGATTACTAGTTCAGTATGCGACTATTCAAAATTTGACTTCACATACATTTGTGATCCATTCGCACGTGACCAATTGCATGTATTCCCTAGTGACAAGCAAAAGTTCGGTGACACATTCTTGGTGAACGTCAACAAACTACGTGAGTTGATTAGTGATATGGAATCGTTGGAAGATTATGAAAAGATCAACTACAATCAGCACCAACGCACTAAGCGTTTAGCTGCACCTGTGATTGTTACTGAGGGCGATACTCATGTGTCTAGTATTGATAGTGAGTACAACTTCCCTTATGCTACATTTGTTACTAGAGAGAATAAAGACATTCAAGTAATTGACACTGAGCCAATGAACTTGTGGAAACCAGAGACTAAAAACATTATCGTTACTAGCACAGGTGGCACACGTATTACTATGCCCAAAGAAGCTAAAGACTATGTGAAGCGTGAACTGTATGACTATCCATACATCATTACTAACACTAAGCTAGCTAAGTCTAGTAGCATGGACATCGTGTTCTTATCTAATGGTGAGACAGGTGCCAACGAAAACTATGAGCATCTATTGCGTACTACACATGGATTAGACAATA
>Ga0209134_10000230_pt1 | contig 14450 bp, 15 predicted proteins | sample LauGreSp1BDMLBSN_2_FD_187566 | JGI IMG/M metagenome (GOLD analysis project Ga0209134, IMG submission 187566) | Freshwater lake microbial communities from Lake Michigan, USA - Sp13.BD.MLB.SN (SPAdes) (version 2) | ecosystem: Environmental > Aquatic > Freshwater > Lake | place: Lake Michigan, USA... | reverse complement strand
GACCAGAAAAACACTTGGTACCGCCATTGGGTGAGGGATGGACTGGAAGCGTTTGAGCGCCAATTGGCCCAAGGCCCTCAATCGACCTATTGTTTTGGCAATACGCCCACTTTGGCCGATTGCTGCTTGGTCCCCCAAATTTTCAATGGCAAAAGGTTTGATGTCAGCTTTGATGGCTTGCCTTTGACCATGGCGGCCTTCGATGCCTGCATGAAATTGGAGGCCTTCCAAAAAGCCCAACCCTCTGCCTGCCCCGACGCAGCCTAAAGGCTTGATAGGCTTTCAACCCGAATGGCCCGCGCCGCACTTTGTGCGGGCCCTCATGACCACCCGAGAAGGCGGTGTATCACACGAGCCCTGGTCATCTCTTAACCTTGGCCTTGGGTCGGGTGATGAGCCTGGCCAAGTCCTTGCCAACCGCGCCCTGGTTCAAACTGCCATGGGTGTGCCTGCGGTTTATCTCAAGCAAGTTCATGGTGTGAAGGCGGTGCCCATTGAGGCGCAGACGCCTTCAGGGCTTGAAGGCGATGTGGCTTGGACCACGCAAAGCGGAGTAGCGTGCGCCATGATGGCGGCAGATTGTTTGCCCATTTTGGTGTGTCATCCCAAGGCCAAGTGGGTGGCTGCGGCGCATGCCGGATGGCGCGGCCTTGCGGGAACCAAGGGTCACGGTGTGGTTGAAACCTTGGCGCAGGGTGCAACAGAGCATGGGCTAACCAAACAGGACTGTATGGTTTGGTTGGGCCCCTGTATTGGGCCAACTGCTTTTGAAGTAGGGCAGGATGTGCTTGACGCGTTCATCTCTCACCAACAACCAGCGCTTGAAACAATGCGGCCCGAAGACTTTTTTGTGCCTCAGGGCGGCGGCAAGTATTTGGCCGATTTGGCAGGCTTGGCAAGGTGGCGGCTAACAGCCGCCGGCTTTCAAGTCATTAGCGGTAACGACAGTTCCTTGGCTTGGTGCACCTACCGCCAAGAGTCCAAATACCACTCTCACAGGCGGGATGCCGTGCGCAAAGGCGGCTCTGGGCGCATGGCCGCTTACATCTGGATTACAGCTTAGTGTCTGGCGCGCCTGATGGCTTAGGCGTATCTGCCTGAGTTTCGTGACCATTTTGTGACTTGGCAGTCTCTGAAGCTTCACGCTCAAGTGCCAATCTGACCCTCTTTCGGCGGGGTGCGTCCATGATGTAAATAATTATGGCAGTTGGAAGGATCCCGTAAAGAATGAAGGTGACAATCCCACCTAGGACAGTTCCATTTGTGTTGGTGGCCTCTGCAACGCTCATCATGAGCGCGACGTAAATCCAAGCAATTGCAACGATGTACATGGGTATTTATTTGAACAATGACAGGAGATGAGCACATGACAAATTCTCAAAACGAATTTTGGTCACGCGCTGGCGAAGAGTTTCAGCAAAACCTGGCTAAAAGCTGGGGTCAGGCCATGCAAACTTTTCAAACCATGGACCTTGGCGGTATTGTGCCCCCTGCACAAGATGCTTTGCCGCAACTGACTTTTTCTCAGGAAAAGTTAAAGGAATTACAGGCCGCCTATTTACAAGAAGCCACAGCGCTCTGGAACCACGGCCTTGAGTCCAAACATGAAATGAAAGACCGTCGTTTTTCAAGTGAAGCTTGGACGGCCAATCCGATGGCGGCTTTCACGGCAGGCTCTTATTTGCTCAATGCCAAAACACTCATGGGCTTGGCTGATGCGGTTGAGGCCGACGAACACACACAAAACAAAATCAAATTCGCAGTCGAGCAATGGGTTGCTGCTTCTGCGCCCAGCAACTTCTTGGCCTTTAATGCAGAAGCGCAAAAGAAAGCCATTGACACGCAAGGTGAGAGCCTTGCAAAGGGTATTCAAAACCTGCTGCATGACATGCAGCAGGGCCATGTGTCCATGACAGACGAAAGCAAGTTTGTGGTGGGTGAGAACGTGGCCACGACCGAAGGCGCTGTGGTTTTTGAAAATGAATATTTTCAATTGATTGAATACAAACCGCTCACGGCCAAGGTCTACGAAAAACCCTTCTTGTTGGTGCCACCTTGCATCAACAAGTTTTACATCCTTGACTTGCAGCCCAACAACTCCTTCATTCGTTATGCAGTGAGTCAAGGCCACCGCACCTTTGTGGTCAGCTGGCGCAACCCCGATGAAAGCATGGCGCAAAAGTCTTGGGATGACTACATTGAAAATGCCGCCATCAAAGCCATTAGCCAAGTTCAGCACATCACGGGTGCCAAGCAAATCAATGCTTTGGGCTTCTGCGTAGGCGGTACCATTTTGAGCAATGCCTTGGCTGTCTTGGCGGCCCGCGGTGAAAAGCCTGTGGCCAGTGCCACCTTCCTCACCACACTCATTGACTTTACCGATACCGGCATCCTCGATGTTTTCATTGACGAAAACTTTGTCAAGTTCCGTGAAATGCAAATGGGGCAGGGTGGTTTGCTCAAAGGCCAAGATTTAGCTTCCACCTTCAGCTTCTTGCGACCCAACGATTTGGTTTGGAACTATGTGGTGGGCAATTATTTGAAAGGCGAATCACCCCCGCCTTTTGACTTGCTTTACTGGAACAGCGACTCCACCAATTTGCCCGGCCCCTTCTATGCTTGGTATTTGCGCAACACCTATTTGGAAAATAAATTTGTCACCCCAGGTGCTGTCACCGTGTGTGGCGAACAAATTGACCTGGGCAATTTAGACATGCCTGTGTACATCTATGGCTCCAGAGAAGATCACATCGTGCCCATTGGTGGTGCATATGCGTCGACTCAGCACCTTCCTGGTAAAAAACGCTTCGTCATGGGTGCATCGGGGCACATTGCCGGTGTGATCAATCCACCTGCAGCCAATAAGCGCAGCCACTGGTTGCGTGAGGATGGCAAATTTCCGGCGACTGCAGACCAATGGATTGCGGGCGCCAAAGAACTGCCGGGCAGTTGGTGGACCGATTGGTCTGATTGGCTGCGCAAACATGCTGGCAAGCAAATTGCTGCACCCAAGCACTATGGAAAAGATGCCAAGTTCAAGGCCATTGAAGCAGCGCCAGGCCGCTACGTGAAGGCGCGTGCTTAATTCGAAATTTCAATTCAGTTCGTAGATTCAAAAAGGAAGACAAATGGAAGACATCGTCATTGTTTCAGCTGCTCGCACAGCTGTGGGTAAGTTTGGTGGCTCATTGGCCAAAATTGCAGCGCCAGAATTGGGCAGCATTGCCATTCGCGAAGCCATTGCGCGGGCTGGCCTTGGCATGGATCAAATTGGTGAAGTCATCATGGGCCAAGTTTTGGCGGCTGGCGCAGGACAAAACCCCGCACGCCAAGCCATGATGAAAGCTGGCGTAGCCAAAGAAACACCGGCCCTCACCATCAACGCCGTGTGCGGCTCTGGTTTGAAGGCCGTCATGTTGGCAGCGCAATCTGTGGCATGGGGCGACAGCGAGATTGTGGTGGCCGGTGGTCAAGAAAACATGAGCGCATCACCGCACGTCTTGATGGGCTCTCGCGATGGTCAACGCATGGGCAACTGGAACATGGTTGACACCATGATTGTCGATGGCTTGTGGGATGTGTACAACCAGTACCACATGGGCATCACCGCTGAAAATGTCGCCAAGGCCAATGGCATTACGCGCGACATGCAAGATGCTCTGGCATTGGGCAGTCAGCAAAAAGCCAGCGCGGCGCAAGATGCTGGCAAATTCAAAGACGAAATTGTCGATGTGCTTATTCCTCAGCGCAAAGGCGATCCTTTGGTCTTCAATGCCGATGAATTCATCAACAAGAAAACCAATGCAGAAGCATTGGCCGGTTTGCGTCCTGCCTTTGACAAGGCCGGCTCAGTCACGGCTGGCAATGCATCGGGCATCAACGATGGCGCCGCTGCTGTGGTGGTCATGACCGCTAAAAAAGCGGCCGCTTTGGGCCTTAAGCCCTTGGCGCGCATTGTGTCTTTTGGCACCAGCGGTTTAGATCCTGCCACCATGGGCATGGGGCCTGTGCCTGCATCGCAAAAAGCATTGCAGCGCGCAGGTTGGAAAGCCAGCGATGTTGATTTGTTCGAACTGAACGAAGCCTTTGCTGCCCAAGCTTGTGCAGTCAACAAAGCTTTGGACATCGATCCAATGCGAGTGAATGTCAATGGCGGTGCCATTGCCATTGGTCACCCCATCGGTGCATCTGGCTGCCGCATTTTGGTGACACTCTTGCATGAAATGCAACGCCGTGATGCCAAGAAAGGCCTCGCTGCCTTGTGCATCGGTGGCGGTATGGGCGTGTCATTGACACTCGAGCGTTAATTTTTCAGAAACTAAAAACTCATCAACTTAGGAGACAAATCCATGAGCCAAAAAGTAGCATACGTCACAGGTGGTATGGGCGGTATCGGAACCGCCATTTGCCAGCGCCTTCACAAAGAAGGTTTCAAAGTCGTTGCGGGTTGCGGCCCAACACGTGACTTCACCAAGTGGTTGGACGAACAAAAAGCATTGGGTTATACCTTCTATGCATCCGTGGGCAACGTGGGTGATTGGAATTCAACCGTCGAAGCTTTTAGCAAAACCAAAGCCGAGCACGGCACCATTGATGTGTTGGTCAACAACGCCGGCATTACCAAAGACCGCATGTTCTTGAAAATGTCGCGCGAAGACTGGGACGCTGTGATTGAAACCAATCTGAACTCCATGTTCAACGTCACCAAGCAAGTGGTTGCCGACATGGTTGAAAAAGGCTGGGGCCGCATTGTGAACATTTCATCTGTCAATGGCGCCAAGGGTCAAGCGGGTCAAACCAACTACTCTGCTGCCAAAGCGGGTATGCACGGTTTTTCGATGGCCTTGGCACAAGAGCTGGCCACCAAAGGCGTGACGGTTAACACCGTCAGCCCTGGCTACATTGGCACCGACATGGTCAAAGCCATTCGCCCCGATGTGTTGGAAAAAATTGTGGCCACAGTGCCTGTGAAGCGTTTGGGCGAGCCCAGCGAAATTGCTTCCATCATTGCTTGGTTGGCTTCGGAAGAAGGCGGCTATGCAACCGGTGCAGACTTCTCAGTCAACGGTGGATTGCACATGGGTTAATCATCTGGAAGATGATCAAGCCTCAACAAAAAACCCGCCTTGGCGGGTTTTTTGTTGACTGAAGATGAAGGGCTTGATTTCAGTGGTCTGCATTTTTTCCTGTGTTGACCATCTGCATGGCTGACGCAATGAGGGAAGAGACCTCTGTCATGTTGCCGGGCACAATGAGTGTGGTTTTGGCGTCTTGTGCCACCTTGCTGTAGGCAATCACGGCTTGCTCGGCCACTTTAAGTTGTACCGCTTGTTCGCCGCCCGGTTTTTGAATGGCGGATGCGATGCGTTCAATGGCCTGGGCTGTGGCTTCGGCCACCGCCAAAATAGATGCGGCATCACCCTCGGCTTTGTTAATCACCGCCTGCTTCTCACCTTCAGAGCGTGCAATGAAGGCCTCGCGCTCGCCGGTGGCAATGTTGATTTGTTCTTGACGTCTGCCTTCTGAGGCTGCAATCAGGGCGCGCTTTTCGCGCTCTGCTGTAATTTGAGATTGCATGGCGTGCAAAATTTCGTTGGGCGGTGTGAGGTCTTTGATTTCGTAACGAAGTACTTTAACGCCCCAGTTCAAGGCCGCTTCATCGATGGCTGCCACCACTTGCGCATTGATGATGTCACGCTCTTCAAATGTTTTATCAAGTTCTAATTTACCAATGACGCTGCGCAAGCTGGTTTGCGCCAATTGGGTGACAGCAATGATGTAGTTGGACGAGCCATAACTGGCCAGTTTGGGATCTGTCACCTGAAAGTACAAAATGCCATCGACCTGCAGTTGTGTGTTGTCTCGGGTGATACAAACTTGACTGGGCACGTCGAGTGGTATTTCTTTGAGGCTGTGTTTTTGAATGACTTTGTCAATGAAAGGCACCACAAAGTTAAGGCCAGGCGTCAGGCTTGCATGGTACTTGCCCAAGCGCTCAACCACCCACGCGTTTTGCTGGGGTACGACCTTGACGGTTTTGATGATGAACAAGACCGCAATGGCCAAGAGGACGATTGCAATTTCCATGATTTTCTTTCTAAGTAGCTGACGTTGACTTAAGTTTTATGCAACACCAAAGTGTTGCCTTGAATATTCTGGATTTGATAAACGCCCAGTTCTTGCGGAATGCCTTTGGCACAAACAGCCGTCCAGTTGGCGCCTCTGTGCTTCACTTGTGCTGTACCGTTGCTAAGCCATTCATGCACTTCCACTGTTTCACCAACATCCAAGTGCTGGGCAGAAACTTCTTCAGGATGAGACTTTAATTTTTGCAAAGAATAAACACGCCACAAAATAACGGCCAGTCCACCGACTACGGATCCTGTGATCAGTTGTGTTGTAAAACTTAATTGAGCGTGCGCTGCCATGGCGCCTGCTGCCGCACCGATGGCGAGCATGAGCAAGTAGAAGGTGCCCGTCATCAGTTCTATGCCCACAAGTGCGCCTGCAATGAGCCACCAAATGGTTGATTCGTTCATGGATAGATTTCCCTTTGACTAACGTGTCTCTTAAGCAACATCGTGCCACGTATTGGCCGTAAGTGTGGAGATTCCGTTTGTTTGAAAGGGATTGCATGCTTCTTTTGCTCAATTCTTGTCAAGAATCAGAGGTTTAAACATTGATGCAATTGATTTTAAAGTTTTCATGTGGCATCTTTCTGACATGTTGCAATGGTTGCAGCAAAAAATGGCCTACAAAGTCAGCGAAAGCGATTTGCAATTGGCAGAAGTGACGAAGCAGGTTAACTTAGCTAAGTCTTTGCCAGCTGTGAACAAGCAGCTACTTAAAGACATCAAGCCGCTCATTTATTAATGATGAAGTGATATCTGATTCAAGCGGCAACTGAATGCGCAGATAAGTTGACCTGAAGTCTCTCGCGTACTGCCCGAAAAATGGCCGCCAGGTTGTCCATGCTTGGGTTGCCCTTTGGCGAGAGCATTCGGTGCAGACTTTTACTTGGCTTGGCTGTCAGTTCTGCAAGTTGCTCAAAGCCTATGGTTGCATTCACCAGATCACGCAGGATCAATCTAGCCGTTTCAGGCTCTCCATTGAGAAACAAGGTGGCGGCTTCATCTAAAAGTGCCTGAGCAAAAGTGGCGTCGCTTTGAACTCGCTCAACGATGGTTTCTTTGAAATTTCTAGTCAAGGCCATTTAATTTTCCCTTGTGCTTGCTGGTGATGTTAGAAAGTATTTCTTTTTTTCGGGCCTTGTACTCGGCCAATAATTCCTTGGCTTTATCGATGTCCCTTTGCTGCCCACGCTTGGTACCACCGCCAAAAAGAACGATGAGCTTGTCACCGTCTTTTGCTAGGTAAATCCGGTAACCTGGCCCCCAATCAATCACGTACTCGCCCATGCCATCAAACCATTTGATGCTCGAAATATTGCCAAGCTCCATACGCAGTTTGGCGACGGTCACCTTGGCGGCAGCCTGAGACGACAGCCCGTCAAACCACTCTTTGTAGGGAATAGATGAATCCTTTCGGACGTACTCTTCGACTTTGATCGGCATGCGCGATGGTAACACATTCGTTACCATCGCAAGTGCAAAAATCTAAAGTGGAACACATGCCAGATTAGACGGTTAGGAACATCAGTTCAATCAATCTAGGACATAAAGATCAAAAACTGGATAATTAAGAATATTTGCCCAATTTAGACAAATTTTAAAAACATTCTAAGTATTTGATTTAAAAGAAACTTCAATGAATTTTTCCCCTTGGAGAGTCTGTGCTGCCCCCATGATGGACTGGACCGATCGCCATTGCAGGTTCTTTCACCGACTGCTGTCTCGACATACCTTGCTTTACACCGAGATGGTCACCACCGGTGCCATCCGTCACGGCAGTGTTGAGCGCCACCTTCGCTTTAACGCTGAAGAGCATCCTGTAGCTTTGCAATTGGGCGGCAGTGACGCCGCAGATTTAGCCTATGCCGCCAAACTAGGTGAGCAATGGGGCTACAACGAAATCAATTTGAACTGCGGTTGCCCCAGCGACCGTGTGCAGCGTGGTGCGTTTGGTGCATGTCTCATGAACGAACCGCAGTTGGTGGCCGATGGTGTCAAGGCCATGGTAGATGTAGTCTCTGTGCCCGTCACGGTGAAGCACCGCATTGGCATTGATCAAATTGAAAGCTACGACTTTGTGCGCGACTTTGTGGGCACTGTGAAAGAAGCAGGCTGCAATGTGTTCATCGTGCATGCTCGCAATGCATGGCTGAACGGCTTATCACCCAAAGAGAATCGCGAAATTCCGCCTTTGCGGTATGAACTGGCCTATCAGCTGAAAAAAGATTTTCCTCAACTCACCATTGCCATCAACGGAGGCATTCAAACCAACGAGCAGATTGCCGAACATCTCAAAGAGGTAGACGGCGTGATGATTGGCCGCGAGGCTTATTACAACCCTTGGCTGTTAACCACATGGGATCAGCAGTTCTTCGATGCACCTGCTTCAGTCATGACGCGAGAAGCGGTTGAAGAAGCCATGGTGTCTTACATGGAGCGCGCTTTTAAAGAAGACGGCTGTCCTTGGTATGCCATCGCAAGACACATGTTGGGGCTTTACCATGGCCAACGAGGAGGGCGCTTGTGGCGCCAAGTTTGGAGCAATCACAAACTCAAACCCATGCCACCTCGCGAGGTGATGGCCATTGCGCGCGAGGCCTTGGCCAAGGGCGCAGAAGTACCTGCTTAGGGCGTAGAGCTGGCCGCCATTAGCCCATTCGCAAAGTGCTCACGCATGCGTGCTGCAGTCGTCACAGGGTCTTTGGCATTCAGGGCCGCCATGATGGCTTGATGTTCTTTCAAAGACTCTGTAATGCGACCTGTTTTAAACAGTGAGTTGTGACGATTGAGCTTCATGACTTTGCGCAAGTCGGCCACCATTTGATCGCGCCATTTGTTTTGCGCCAACTCTAGCAAGCACATGTGAAATGCTTCGTTCACTTCAAAGAACTTGTCGTGTTTTTCTTTGCCGGGTTTGCCAGCGGCTTCAAGGTCTGCATGGAGTGATTGCAGCTTCTTTAAGTCTGCAGAGGAGGCCGTTTGGGCCACCACTGCGGCGGCATCACTTTCTAAAAGACTCAGCAAGTGATACACGTCTCGCAGGTCTTTTTCTGATACTTCGGTCACGTAGGCGCCGCGCCTGACCTTCATGGTGACCAAGCCTTCAGCGGCCAAAACCTTCAAAGCTTCCCGCAGGGGCGTACGGCTAATGCCATAGGCCTTGGAGATTTGCAGCTCGTCAATCCAGCTGCCAGGCTCGAGTTCTCGGCTGAAAATACGCTGCCGAATGAGTTCGGCAACTTCTTCGTAAAGCGCTCGGGGCGCCAAAGATGGGACAGCGGACAAGGCAGACATGGTGGATAAATCGTTCAAATTGGCCTAAAGTGGGCCGTTTTGCAAATTGTAAGGCAGGTACAATATTTTGCATCAATAATTATGAATCATGTTGAGGATATCGCGAAATGACCCACCCGAAGAATGAATTCAAAACCGCGCAGCTAGAAGATTGGCTGCGTGCGGCGCAAAAATCTGCGCCTGGTGGCAATGTCGAAGCCCTGAATTGGAAAACGCCCGACGGCATCTCGGTCAAGCCTTTGTACACGGCTGAAGACACGGCGTCTTTGCCTTACGCCAACACTTTGCCGGGCTTTGAGCCTTTTTTGCGCGGCCCGCAGGCCACCATGTATTCAGTCCGCCCTTGGACCATTCGCCAGTACGCCGGTTTCTCAACCGCAGAAGAGTCCAATGCCTTTTATCGCAAAGCCTTGGCAGCAGGCGGTCAAGGCGTGTCAGTTGCTTTTGACTTGGCCACCCACCGCGGCTATGACTCCGACCATCCCCGTGTCACGGGCGATGTGGGCAAGGCCGGCGTGGCCATCGACTCTGTGGAAGACATGAAGATTTTGTTTGACCAGATTCCTTTAGACAAGGTGTCTGTGTCTATGACCATGAACGGCGCGGTGCTACCCGTTTTGGCAGGCTACGTGGTGGCCGCTGAAGAGCAGGGCGTAAGCCAAGACAAATTGTCGGGAACCATTCAGAACGACATTCTGAAAGAGTTCATGGTGCGCAACACCTACATCTATCCACCCGAGCCATCGATGAAAATCATTGGCGACATCATCGAGTACACGGCCAAGCACATGCCAAAGTTCAACTCGATCTCCATCTCGGGCTATCACATGCAAGAGGCTGGTGCCAATCAGGCGCTTGAAATGGCTTTCACTTTGGCCGATGGCAAAGAGTATGTGAAAACCGCCATTGCAAAAGGCATGGACGTCGATGACTTTGCAGGCCGCTTGTCTTTCTTCTGGGCAGTGGGCATGAATTTCTATTTGGAAATTGCCAAGATGCGCGCAGCGCGTTTGCTTTGGTGCCGCATCATGAAGGGCTTCGAGGCCAAGAACCCCAAGAGCCTCATGTTGCGCACGCACAGTCAAACATCTGGCTGGTCGCTCACAGAACAAGACCCCTACAACAACGTGGTGCGCACCACCATTGAAGCCATGGCGGCAGTGTTTGGTGGCACGCAATCTTTGCACACCAACAGCTTTGACGAAGCCATTGCCTTGCCCACCGAGTTCAGCTCGCGCATTGCCCGCAACACTCAGCTCATCATTCAAGAAGAGACGCACATCACCAACGTGATTGACCCATGGGCTGGCAGCTACATGATGGAATCGCTCACGCAAGAAATGGCCGACAAAGCATGGGCCATCATTGAAGAAGTAGAAGCCATGGGCGGCATGACCAAGGCCGTAGACAGCGGCTGGGCCAAGCTCAAAATTGAAGCAGCCGCCGCAGAAAAGCAAGCGCGCATTGACTCTGGCAAAGACGTGATTGTGGGCGTGAACAAATACAAATTGGCCAAAGAAGACCCTCTCGATTTCTTGGCCATCGACAACGTCAAAGTGCGTGATGGTCAAATTGAACGACTCCAAAGTATTCGCGCATCACGCGACACTGCCAAAGTGCAAGCGGCATTGGATGCGCTCACAGCCTCTGCCGAAAGTGGTCAAGGCAATTTGCTTGAACTGAGCATTCAAGCCATTCGCTTGCGCGCCACAGTGGGCGAGGTGTCCGATGCATTGGAGAAAGTTTTTGGGCGCCACCGCGCCGATACGCAAAAGGTGACCGGCGTGTACGCAGCAGCTTACGACTCAGCAGAAGGCTGGGACCAACTTAAAAAAGAAATCAATGACTTTGCAGATGTCAAAGGCCGTCGCCCTCGGGTGATGATCAGCAAACTCGGTCAAGACGGCCACGACCGCGGTGCCAAAGTGGTAGCCACTGCGTTTGCCGATTTAGGTTTTGACGTTGACATGGGCCCCTTGTTCCAAACGCCCGAAGAATGCGCACGCCAAGCCATTGAAAACGATGTGCATGCGGTGGGTGTGTCCACCTTGGCGGCGGGTCACAAAACTTTGGTGCCCGCCATCATTGAAGAACTGAAGAAGCAGGGCGCAGACGACATCATTGTGTTTGTGGGCGGTGTCATTCCCCGCCAAGACTATGACTTCTTGTACGAAGCGGGCGTGAAGGGCATTTACGGCCCAGGCACCCCCATCCCTGCCAGTGCCAAAGATGTGCTGGAGCAAATTAAGAAAGCATTAGGTTGAGCCCAAAAGACCTCATGCAAGGCGTGCTGCAGGGTGAACCTGCGGTGCAACGCCGCGCCATGGCCAAGTCCATTACTTTGCTCGAGTCCACACTGCCTTCTGATCGCCTGCTGGCAGATGAGTTGCTCACGGGTTTGTTGCCACATTCAGGCAAGTCATTACGCTTAGGGATCAGCGGTGTACCGGGTGTGGGCAAGTCCACGTTCATTGAAGCGCTAGGCTTGTTTTTAATTGTGCAAGGACACCGCGTGGCGGTGCTCGCCATCGATCCGTCGTCTACCGTTTCTGGCGGTTCCATATTGGGTGACAAAACCCGAATGGAGCATCTGAGTGTTCATGAGAAGGCCTATATCAGGCCTAGCCCCTCCAGCGGCACCTTGGGCGGCGTGGCAGAAAAAACGCGGGAAGCCATGTTGGTTTGCGAGGCTGCCGGCTACGACGTGGTCATTGTGGAAACCGTTGGCGTTGGACAAAGCGAAACCGCTGTGGCCAACATGACCGACATGTTTGTGCTCATGCAACTGCCCAATGCGGGTGATGATTTGCAGGCCATTAAAAAAGGCGTGATGGAGTTGGCCGATTTGGTGGTCATCAACAAAGCCGACATTGACGCATCGGCTGCCACGCGCGCTGAAGCTCAGATTACCAGTGCCTTGCGTTTGCTTGGCATGCATGGGCACCCAGATCATGCGCATTTTGACGAAGAAATTTGGCATCCAGAAGTGATTCAAATCAGCGCACTTTTAAACCAAGGCGTCGACAGCTTTTGGCACCGCGTTTTGAAATTCAAACGTTTGCAGCAAGCCAAGCAAAAGTTAGAGCAGCGCAGGCAAGGGCAAGCCCAGTCTTGGATGTGGGAGCGCATCGATGCAGGTTTGAAACAAAACTTCCGAACTCAAGCCAGTGTGCAAGCCCTGCTGCCGGAACTCACGCAGCAGGTCATCTCGGGCCAAGTCCCAGCCTCCACTGCCGCCAGACAGTTGCTAGCCGCTTATCAAGCGACTGGCTTTCCAAAACATTGAACCATCTGTATTGAAGCGAGTAAATCATGCAAGACATCATTCAACAACTTGAACAAAAGCGCGTAGCGGCACGCATGGGTGGTGGGCAAAAACGCATTGATGCTCAACATACCAAGGGCAAGCTCACAGCGCGCGAGCGCTTAGAAGTCTTGTTAGATGAAGGTACCTTCGAAGAATGGGACATGTTTGTCGAGCACCGCTGTACCGACTTTGGCATGCAAGACAACAAGATTCCTGGCGACGGTGTGGTCACCGGCTACGGCATGATCAACGGCCGTTTGGTGTTTGTCTACAGCCAAGACTTCACGGTGTTTGGTGGCGCATTGTCTGAGTCACACGCTGAGAAGATTTGCAAAATCATGGACCAAGCCATGAAGGTGGGGGCGCCTGTGATTGGTTTGAACGATTCAGGTGGTGCGCGCATTCAAGAAGGCGTGGCTTCTTTGGGTGGTTATGCTGAAGTGTTTCAGCGCAACGTCATGGCCAGCGGTGTGATTCCGCAAATCAGCATGATCATGGGCCCATCCGCCGGAGGTGCCGTGTACTCACCGGCCATGACCGACTTTATTTTCATGGTCAAAGACAGCTCTTACATGTTCGTCACGGGCCCTGAAGTGGTGAAGACGGTGACTCATGAAGAAGTGACAGCCGAAGAATTGGGCGGTGCCTTAACGCACACCACCAAAAGCGGCGTGGCTGACATGGCTTTTGAGAACGACGTGGAAGCATTGCTTATGTTGCGTCGCTTGTACAACTACTTGCCCCTCAACAACCGCGAAAAATCGCCCATGCGGGCCAGTGGCGATCCTACCGACAGGCTCGATCAGAGCTTGAACACCTTGGTGCCTTTGAATGCCAACCAAGCCTATGACATGAAAGAGCTTATTTTGAAGACCGTTGACGACGGTGACTTCTTTGAGCTTCAACCCGATTACGCCAAAAATATCTTGATTGGTTTTGCCCGCATGGCTGGCCAAACGGTTGGTATCGTGGCCAATCAACCCTTGGTGCTGGCCGGTTGCTTGGACATTAAGAGCTCGATCAAAGCCGCCCGCTTTGTGCGCTTTTGCGATGCCTTCAGCATTCCTGTGATCACTTTCGTAGACGTGCCTGGTTTCATGCCTGGCACTTCACAAGAATACGGCGGCATCATCAAGCATGGTGCCAAATTGCTTTATGCCTACGCAGAGTGCACAGTGCCGAAAATCACGGTCATCACTCGCAAAGCCTACGGCGGGGCCTATGACGTGATGTCGTCTAAACACCTCAGAGGCGACGTGAACTTTGCATGGCCGAACGCCGAAATTGCGGTGATGGGGGCCAAGGGCGCGGTGGAAATTATTTTCCGCGAAGATAAGAACGATCCTGTGAAGTTGGCAGCGCGTGAAGCGGAATACAAAGACCGTTTTGCCAACCCCTTTGTGGCAGGCGCACGTGGCTTTATTGATGATGTGATTCAACCCAGCGAAACACGCAAACGCATCTGCCGCTCATTGGTCATGTTGAAAGACAAGAAAGTTGAAAACCCATGGCGCAAGCACGGCAACATTCCGCTTTAAGCGCAATGACCGACATCGCTTGAACTGAAATGCCATAAGGAAAAAAATATGTTTACCAAAATTTTGATAGCCAACCGCGGTGAAATTGCATGCCGCGTCATTGCCACCGCCAAGAAAATGGGCATCGCCACAGTGGCTGTTTACTCTGAAGCCGACAAAGAAGCCCGCCATGTATTGCTG
>Ga0209134_10000228_pt1 | contig 14520 bp, 27 predicted proteins | sample LauGreSp1BDMLBSN_2_FD_187566 | JGI IMG/M metagenome (GOLD analysis project Ga0209134, IMG submission 187566) | Freshwater lake microbial communities from Lake Michigan, USA - Sp13.BD.MLB.SN (SPAdes) (version 2) | ecosystem: Environmental > Aquatic > Freshwater > Lake | place: Lake Michigan, USA... | reverse complement strand
CCTGTTACAACTGTGTCTTCTGCGTAAGCAGTTAAACCAGTAGAAGAGTCGATGTAATAGCTGGTGCTGTGTGTCCAGTCAGAAGCGTCACCGTTACCGAAAGACTTACCTAATTGAAACAAGGTGTCGTCAATCTTCTTAGCTAATGCATAGCCAGCATCTTCTGTGTAGAAGCGACGGAGTGATGCAAGAGCTTGAACTTCAACGATGTCCTCGATGAAACGTGAGTACTCGAAATGCTGGTCTACAGAAACAAGAACTTCTGTCTCAGTATCAGCTTGGATTGTTACAGCTGTGTTTGCTGCTTTAGCTGTAGCTACACCACGAGTTGGCTTAGGAATGTGAAGTGTATCACCTTTCTTGCCCTTCATGGTCATCTTGTTAACTAAGTTAGCAAGTACCAAGTTTTTCTTATAAGCAGCTACTACTTCGTCACTCCAAATTTCTGGAATAAACTTGTCTGCTTGTGTCTTTGCTACGATTGAACCTGAACCACCAGGATAAGCTGCTGTTGCCATTTTTAAATCTCCTAAATTATTAAATTAAAATTACCTAACTCGTCCTTCAGCGTAGGCAGCTAATATGTCATCTGCCAGCGATTCATAACGATTTGGGTCTTGCATCTTCAAGCGAATAAGATCCGCACGACGATATATGGGTTTACTGGATTCTCCAGTGCCACCTTGTTGGACACTAGCAGCCTTCAACGATTTTGCTCTGCCTTCATCATCAGCTTTCTTCAGTGACTGGTCAGCAGCTTGTGTGTTCTGCTGTTTTAAATTACGAGTAGACTTATAGTTTCCAAGTAATTCCAGTGCTGAATCAAGATCATAATTCTCAGCGTTTGCTAATAGTTGAATACGGATTCGTGATTCCTTGACCCAATTAGTGAAGTCTTCAGATTGCACGATGCCCATAAAATCAGGGTGAGATTGCTCCAACATTGCTCGGTTGTTCATTTGAATCTGTCGTAACTGATTCTCCTGCAACTGCTTTAAAATTGGATTATTCTCTACTGCCCGATTAACTGCCTTTTCAGGATCTTCATACCAATCAATCTCTTGTGCTGGACTTGGCTGTACTGTGTCGTGCTTCTTTTCGAGTTGTTGCTTAATCAGAGAGTCAGCTAACTTGCGTACCTCACCTACTTCTTGTGCCTGACGACCAATAAGCTTTTCAGATTCTTGGTGCATGCGGACAACCTCTTCTAGAGATTTACCACGATACTTATCAGGTACTTCAACCTCTGGTGCAATCTCTTCAGGTTGTGCTGAGACAGTGTCTACAGCGTCTGGGATTGAACTACCTTCTTGGTTTAAGTCGGTCAGTCCTTCGTTAGATACTTCTTCTTGCAGTTCGATAAAATTAGCAGCCATGTCATGTCTCCTGTCGCAATGCGATTTTAGGAATTTAAAAATGGTTCGGTAGTCAAGAGTCTACTTATGAACCGTGATTTGCTTTTGTTTTCCTCTCCAATGCCAGCTTCTCAGCTCTCATTTTGTGCCACTTCGATGTTGCTGAAGGGTACAACCCACTAACAGGATCTAAATAGATCGTAGTAGGGGAGATGATGCGAGTAGCAATCTCGCCACATTCACCACACTGAACTTCTCTTGTCTCAACATCTACAAAAGCCTCAGTAATGTGTGATTCTTTACATTCAAAGTCAAAGATCCGTCTTGGCATTGTCTTCCTCTTCTAGAAGTTGCTCATAAACGTCAGCACTTGACTCTTTCAGTGTTCTTATCCAGTTCATGATGGACAGTTCGCCCTTCCTGAAGTGGAGTTGTTGTTCTGTTTCAATCCCTGCAATTGTATCTACAGAGGTGATCATTAATTCTATGTCTTCTAAGAGATCCTTCCATCCTGGCATAGCCATAAGAGCAAAGCGATTCTCGTAATAGTCCTGTAATTCTCTCTTCATGTTAATCTTTTTCCTTGACTTTGGAGATTAATTGTGGTATAGTAAATATTATAACACACTTTACCTAAAAAGTCAAGTACTTTTAACTATTTAATTTCCTATCTTGCTTTTTAAACATCTTTGATTGCATCTGCATCTCTGCAATGCGCTCATTGGACAGGATATCAGCCTCTTTAAGGGCTAAATTAGCGATCTTCTCGGTTCTGGTGAACTCATCCATACCTTGACCCTTCGCTTGAGCCTCAGCAGCCTTGATTTGCAGCTCTGTAGGCATTAATTGAGTCTGTACACCTGCCTTCTGTGCGTTAGCCATCGCTAAAGCAGCCTCAGCTTGAGTCTTTTGGAGCTGTGCTTGGAGCTGTTGTACCTGTAATTGCTGCATAACCTGCTGCATTTCAGCTTGTTTAGGGTCTGGATTGCTCATTTCCTGCAAAGAAGCGATGATTTGCTCTCTGTTGGATAGGCTTGAAGCCTGAATCACACCTTGTAAGACGATAGGAGTGATAGGAGAGTCGCCTAAAGTAGACATTAAACCCATTAACTGCTGTTGTTCGTACTCACGAGCTACCATACCCATAGTAGAGATAGGGATAAACAAAAAGTCCTGCACTGGATAACGCTCTGGATCGAACTGCATGAAGCGATAAGCAGCTTTACGAACAAAAGGCATCAAGAAGTCTTCTTGGAAGTTGATCAAGGCACGTTTGTTCTTCTTCATAAGCCCTGAGAGAGCCATAGAGAGTCCTGCACCACTAGCCTCGCCCCCTGCTACCTGCCCTGGCATAGAAGAGCTGTCAAGCGTTCCTGTGGCTTGTAGGAGCATTGCTTGGAAGTTCTGTGCTGTTTGGAAGTTCTGTGGATCTGTAGTACCAAACTTGAACGGCATCATAATCTCGTTAGGATTACCGTTAACCAGCATGTTCTTTCCTGGACGTACTTCGTACTTAGCACCACGAGGAAGCCTTGTAGCGTCCATAGCCATCATAGGAGCTGTTGTAAGGGCTAAGGAGTCCATGTGGCTACGAACTTGACCGTCAATAGCCTTCTGCATGTTGTAGCCCTTCTCAGCAGTACCACGACCCCAGAAACGACCTGGCATCGAGTCAGCTTGATAGGCGACAATAGGACGATCCTTCATCATGTAAGGAGACTCTTCTGCTTTGAGAAGCCACTGATCGTCAGCAATCACAACAATAGCCTCTACCATGTCAGCGTATTCTTCACCTTCTGATCCTTGTGGGAAGAGTTCTACCGTCTTTGTACCATCTTCTTCTTGTAGATCATTCAAGTACTCACGAGGAACTAACCCATAGTAACGGATTACTCGTAGGCGATCATCTTGACGATGTGTTAGCTCTTGAGTTGGCTCTAGCTCCATCACGATACCACTAGGCTGGATGTCTACCTTACGGTATGTACCATTAGCAATACCAGCAATAACAGTGTGATAGGATACGAACTCTTCGATAGCAACACCAAGGGATTGGTCTACTGTCTTAGCATTAGGCTCAATGAGGAAGTTACGAGGATTGACAGGATAGAGTTCAACTAGGAATCTATCTTTCTCCATGACACCGATAGCAGACATGCTGCTGCCTGGCATAGGCTGAGTCGCTGGACTCATGATGGTTTCTTTACGAACTACGATCTCTCCAATACCAGTACCATACATCTCACCGAGGAGGATGATATCGTCAATGGCTTTCTTAATACGAGAGATCTTAAAGTCCTCATGCATCTGCTGACGCACAAGAGCTATGTCTGAGGGGTCTTGATCGTTACGGTCATCAGCGATGTCAAAGAACTCGCCACGACCAAATACTGCTTCTGCTATCTCTGCTTGCTTTGATTCAATGGCTTGCTGCAGTGCAGGAGTAATGATCCTTGAACGCTCTGAGTCACGAGTCTTATCTGCTGCATCCCAGATACCACGAAAGAGTCTCTCGTACTCTTCCCAGCGATCTAGGTAGTTAATGTTGCGATGGTCTCGCCAGATGGTGCATCGATCAACGATGAAGCCTACAAGCTCTTTATCAGCTGTTGTAACTTCATCTTGTTCAAAACTAGTGATCTTTTCAGCCATTCTTTTTCCTTAGTATCCCGCTATAAAGTCGGTTGGTTCATAATCATCTTCACCGTCATCAGCAAAGTAGCTAGTGATAGCCAGCTGATCAACATACGATAAAGCATCAATTAAGTCATCGTGTACTTGGTTGGTAGGGAACATCAAGAGCTGGTCTATGAACTCTCTCCAGTCCTCATCCTCATTCAGGATTACCTTACCATGCTCAAACCGTCCCTGCAAAGCCCAGACAACACGCTCAGTCTTTTGCTTACCGCCATGCGTTAAATCATGGATAGAAGCGTATACGTTGTTAGATCGCATCAGGTCGCTTAGATAAGGCAACACAGCGTTCCTAACTGTCCCTCGCTCCATCCCTACACCAGCAGGTTCAAACTCTCTGATGTTCTTTAGAATCCTTGCAGCAGCGTCCTTAACATCCCAGCGACCATGCTCAATCTTCTTTATAAACCAGACACCATCGTCTGTGACCTTAACCACTGCAATAGCAGACTCGTCTAGCTTCTTCTTCCTGGACTCAGAATAGTTGGTATTCGTGAATCCTGCTAAGTCGATTGCAAGGTAGTAGACTCCATCGTTAGGCTCTTCTCCGTACTTGATCCATTGTTCTTTAAACAGATCAGTACCAGCGTTATCAAAGGAAGCCTCGTACTCTTGCTTAAACGAGAAGCTACTTAATGTCTTTCTAGCACCCTCGATCTCTTTAGGATCAATAAGTGGGTTATCTTTAGTGGTAAAGTGCCAAGACTTCCATTCTTCGTCTTCTCCTTCAAGACCAAGGTTGTACATGTCGTAGAACCAGTTCCTGCCTTTAGGAGTTCCTATGAACAGCGCAGAACCCTTCTTGTCTGATAATGAAGCCCTTAATACCTTTTCCCAAGTATCAGGCTTAATGTCAGCTACCTCGTCCAACACCAAATATGTTAAACTGACACCACGAAGGGTATCTGGTCTATCAGCACCTCTAACATAAATCTTAGCACCGTTGATCAAAGTGATGTCCATATTATTCACATGGCTACTCTGAATCACTTCTCTTCCTAAATCCATTAGAACATCCCAGATAATCTGTCTGGCTTGTCCCTGAGTAGGAGCTACATACATTACTGCAGACCCTTGTGGGCAACGTAGTCCTTCTACTAATAATGCTACAGCAGATAATCTAGATTTACCACATCGTCGTCCAGCAACAATAACCTTAAACCTAGTCTTATTCTGAAATACTTCTTTCTGCCAAGGTAGTAACTCGAAACTAAGATTCATTATCTAGTTCCTCATAATCTACTATCTCTGCATCAATAGTCTCTATTGCTTCTACTTTAGTTTCACCTAATCCAGTAATGTTAATCGTTACTGCATTACGCTGTCCTTTAGCATCTTTCTCAAATAATGATGTGGGTAGTAATCTATCCATACACATCTTGAGGCAAGCTACTTGATCTTTATCGTCATCATCTAAAGCCTTACGGAGTACAGTATCGATTACTTTCGTACCACTCGTTGATAACAATCTAGCTTTAAACTCTTGGATTCGTCCTGCGTCACCTAATGGTCTGCCTACCTTGTTTCTTTTCTTCTTGCTCTGCACAAGTGACTTAGGAGGACGACCTCTCCTACGAGGAGGTGCTGGTTCTAAGACATCCACCTTAATAGGAGACAAATCCTTTAAATCTTGAGACATATATCCTTTACCTGCTAACGCAGAGAACAATTAATAAATGGATTTCTACTAATTAGTTTACTAAGTAGTCTTAAGTAGTTTTGGTTCTTGTTGTTTTTTACCTTGTTTGCTCTTAGTCTTCTTCTTAGTACAACTATTATACCATAACTTATTAGATTTGTCAAGCTTTATTTTTAATTAGTTCCTGGTAAGTGTCTACTCCTGCGGGTCTGGTGAGACAAGCTTGCACATATTCCGCAGTAACTACTCTGTCCCTATTTATCTTCCTTTATCATGTAGACATCAGTAGCTAAGTTGTCTTAACATAACTCATTGATTACATTGAACATATTGTCTACTGAGCTACTGCCTAATTATTAAGCAATTATTGCCTATTATTTAAGCAGTTGAATATTCCTTTTTAGGTGTTTCAGAGCCTAGAGTCAAATATCTAATCAGCAACTACCCCTCCCCCCATAGTCAAAAACTATCAAGATGTTAAAGTTAATAGATTTTAGCTATTACAAGCTCATTTGATGATCTAGCGATAGTTTAAAGCTATCCTGGAGAGTATCTCGATAGTTAAATACAATTGCAGAGAGTGTATAAGTATGGTAGAGACACTCTGAAGATATTTTATAGATCTAAACAGACAATTAAACAATCTAACAATGATCCTAATACTTAGATCAATATGCCTAAAATTTAAGCAATTCCAGGGGTTTACCCTAGTAAAAAGACTAAAATATTTTCAAGAATATTGATCTAGGTCAAGAAAATAGTCTAAAAAGTGTAGACAATAGAGGTATGCAGTAAAATTTAAACACTATATATAAGAGAGGTTTTAAAATGATTACTAACAATAAATTAAGCAATATCGATATCCTACTAATTAAGAGTGAGATCTTATTAGCAAGCGATGGAAAATGCGCGATTGATACTGATACAGTCTATAAACTATATGATCTATTTAAGATTGCACAAGCAAACATGAAAGCAGAGGTTTACAATGATTAAATTATTGCAAGGGTTTATTTTAGGTTTATTGTGCTTTATGATTCCACTATTAATTTATATCGGAGGGTTTTAATATGCGATTCAATAAAGAAAATTTAAAAGCTCATATCTGTAAAAGAATGATGGATCTAGAAAAGCAATGGGGATTTGATCCACAGAATGGATTTAGTCAAGTAATTAAAAGTGATATTCATAGGATCATGGCATATGGTGAATATCAAGGATTAGAGTATTTATATAGTGACGTTGAATATAACAATATCGGAGAGTAATAAAATGACTAAAAATGATTTTGCAGCAATATGCATAGAGCGATTAATAGATCCTGCACTAGCACTAGAAAATGAAGACGTTAAACAAGCGATACGATTAGATGATGTATACTGGTTAATCGCTATACTAGACAATCAATTTTAAAGGGGTTTAACATGCTATATTTTGACAGATACGATATAACAGAAGCTTATTACCTGGCATATACTCATTGTCATAATGGGCAATGGTCTAATGAGTATGCTAGACTATGCAAAATGCAAAAATATTTTAAACCTAGTATTTTTCTAGGGTATGATACACTAACAGAAAATGGTAAACTGATTTACGATAATGCATGTACTAAACTACTAGGAAAATAAAATGATTAAATTATCTAAAACAAGTAAGTTAGACGGTATCCTTTCCTGGTCTCTGCAAGCTATTGACACATGTCCAGGCTCTAGTGATGGTAATGGCGGCTTAGTAGCAGCATGCCAGGGATGCTACGCCACTACAGGCAATTACAGATTCGCGAATGTAAAAGCACCTAGGGAATTCAATAGGGAAGATTGGAAACGTGATCAATGGGTTTCTGATATGCTGCTTGCTCTAGATTCTAGCCGTTACTTTAGGTTTTTCGATAGTGGTGATATGTATGATCTAAAATTAGCGAATAAGATTCTAGAATTATGTACTAAGGCAACATGGGTTAAATTTTGGATTCCCACTAGAATGCATAAATTTAAAAAGTATCAGCACGTCATTAAGCTTATGCAGGATCTTCCTAACGTAGTAGTCCGATTCTCAAGTGATAGTGTTAATGGTGAGATCATTCCAGGGCAAACTACTAGCACGATTTTTAGTGACGTAGTGCCAGCTGGTGCAACAGAATGCCAGGCTTACCAGCACGATGGCAAGTGTAACGGATGTAGAGCGTGTTACGATAAGGCAGTACCAGTAATTGCTTACAAGGCGCATGGTGTTAAAATGGCTAAAGTAATTAAGATTCAATCTATCAAATAAGGGGTTTATCATGGGATCTAAAAAGGCATATGCATTAGGGTATTACTATGGCAGGGCATTAGGGAGCTATGGTTACGAGGATCTAGACGATCTTACTGATATCGAATTGCATGAATTTAAAATGGGTTATGATTTTGGGGTATCTGATTACTGTATGGAGGAGGAAGAAGAGTATGGAATACGTTAAACAATTAGCGGATATAACCCTAAGTGATAGAAACAATTGCGCTCTTAATGCTATGAGCATAGTCTTAAACAAGCCCTATTATGAGGTCTATAAGATGTTTAAAGATCGTGGAAGGGTAACAGGCAAGGGATCTAGTATACGCATGATTACGGAGGTTTTAAATACTCTGAGATGGCATAAAGAAGCAGACATTCCTATAGATAAGTGGATAAAAACTAGATCAGCTATGCCTATTAAAATTAAAATGTCACTAGCTAATTTTGCTAAGCAATATCCTAAAGGTAAATATTACGTTATCAAATCCAGGCATGCGCTTGCTTTAATTGATGGTGTATGGTATGATAACCAAATCCCTAATCCCAGGGCATACGTTAAGTACTTTTATCGAGTGGAATAAACGGAGGATATATGGATCTTATCGACTTGGACGTGGTAGATTTATCTAGTTTACAGATTGAAGGTATTTATGTAGACGATTACCCCGATTTTTGCGATGCCTATTTTAGTGAAGGTAAACGGTTAGATGGTACGAAATTATCAGATGATGAACTAGAGCGATTAACGGATGATTTCCCCGATATGGTACATGAGATGGCATTAAATACATTCTATTAATTAATTGGAGGGTATATGGAAGAGTTTAATTTTTATGTAGATGGTAAAGGGTTTAACACTTACCAGGAAGCACGGATCTATGCAGATGAATTACTAGTATCAGAGAATAAGTATAGGTGCGTATTCACTAAGGATGAGATGGATTCTGTCAATACATTTATTCAACAATCAAAGGAGTATAAAGAATGAGTTACTTACATAAAGCATTAGCAGGGATTCAAGAAGCTAATCGGGTAGGACGTAACAAGCTGCAATGTGGGACTGTAGAGGCACAAGATCCCTGGGCAATGGCTAAGTACCAGGAACATGTTTCAGAGGCTCTGTGGATCACTCAGGAGGCTCGTAAACGTGGGATTACTACGGATCAATTCATAGCAGGAGACTACGTCGATGAGTGAGGATAAATTTATTAAATACTTATTGACAATTACTGCAATATACTTTACAATACATGTGTACATTGCTATAGCCAGGGGAACGATATGAAGCTTTATAAGATATTAGAAACAGATGGTAGCGTTATCCGTATCTTTAGTTATAAGGAGGAGGCAGAGCGGTTTATGTCTCTAGACAGATCACTACGGATAGAAACAATTAAAGTATTTAAGAAGAAGTTAGCAGACAATCGATTCATTAAAGCATATACAGTACTAGGAGATTCCATATTATGAGATGCCAATGTTGTGATAAAAACCTAAATGACTATGAGTCCACTCGTAAGAGTGTGTCAACTGGAGAGTACTTAGACATGTGTAACAAGTGTTACTCCACCATTAGTGATGACTTACTTAGTGAAGTGCGTTACGACTTATACGACGGAAACGAAGAAGACAATGAAGAAGGAGAATACGATGAAGAAAGTTATTAAAAAGGTAGACAAAGAGATAAGTCTATGGTATACTATCTATAGAGTATTACTAAGTAGTCTTAAGTAGATTTATATATTATTGTATTTTATATAAGTATCTAAGTAGTTAACTTATAAGGTGAATAACATGAGTTGCAACAAACACGATGAAGAGATGGTCTACCATTTTATGATCCAGGATGCAGTAGACTTCATTCAATTGTATGGTGTCGATAGAGTGCTCGATGATCTATTTGCATGCTATCACTTACGGATGAAGCAGCAGTCCAGTCAGGAGGAAATGCCTTGGGTAGCGTAGAGTCCAATTTCTTAAGGCATATCCCATGCAATAATTGTGGGTCTAGCGATGCTAATTCACTATATGATGATGGTCACCAGTTTTGTCATGTGTGCCACACTCGTATAGCAGCCCCTAGAGCGACGATGGAAGACATGGAAGGGCTAGGTATCTACCTAGATAAACAAACTCAACAGAGAGGCTCTATGCAAGTCCTAGAGGTATTTAAGAACACAGAGGCAGTCCATGTAGCAGAGAGAGGCATAAGTAAGGCTACTATGCACTTCTTTGGTGCAGGATCTGACGGTAAGAATTACTACTTTCCATATTGCGATGCAGCAGGAAAGACAGTAGCAGCCAAGACTAGGTCTATGACTGCGAAGGAGTTTAGCGTACAAGGTGATTGGAAGAGTGCGACCATGTTCGGGCAGCAGAAGTTCACTCCTGGAGGCAGGGCTATCACGATTACGGAGGGTGAGTTCGATGCCTTGGCAGTCTATCAGTTGACAGGCTCACGGTTTCCAGTGGTGTCTGTGCGTAATGGTGCGTCTGCAGCATTGAAGGATTGTCGGGCTAGTTACGAGTATCTCGATAGTTTCGAGAAGATCGTAATCTGCTTCGATAACGATGATCCTGGGCAGCAAGCAGCGAATCAAGTAGCGGAATTGTTTGGTGCTAAGGCGCACATATTCAAGTACCCTACTAAGGATCTGAAGGATGCGTGTGATTACTTATCTACCAGCAAGACTAAGGAGTTTGTAGACACATGGTGGAATGCTGAGAAGTATGTTCCTGATGGGATTGTCTCAGGATCTACATTATGGGATCTAGTCAATCAGGCAGAGGAGAAGGCAGAGGTTATGTATCCCTACGAAGGGATCAATGATCTAACCTACGGTATCAGACTAGGTGAGCTGGTGACAGTGACTGCAGGATCAGGGCTAGGTAAGTCTCAGTTCTTGCGAGAGATTGTGTGGCAGATCCTAAGCAAGACGGAAGATAATATTGGATTGATGTTCCTAGAGGAGTCGGTTAAGAAGACAGCAAAATCATTGATGGCATTAGCAGCAAATAAACCCTTACATCTTCCTGATTGTGAGGCAACAGATGAGGACATAAAAGATGCGTTTAACAGAACACTTGGTACAGATAGGCTTTATTTGTTTGATCATTTTGGTAGCACTTCCGTTGATAACATTGTCAATCGTGTGCGGTTTATGGCTAGGGGGCTTGATTGCAAGTATGTTTTCGTTGACCATGTTAGTATTATCGTAAGTGCTCAGGAGTCGGGAGACGAGCGTAAGGCAATTGACGAGATCATGACTAAGCTTCGCATGCTGGTACAGGAGACAGGCATTAGTTTGTTTGTGGTGTCTCACTTGAAGCGTCCTGAATCCAAAGGGCATGAGGAGGGTGCAGCGACTTCACTAGCACAGTTAAGGGGGTCAGGTGCAATCGCTCAGTTAAGCGACATGGTGATCGGTTTAGAGCGTAATGGACAGCATGCTGATGCAACGGAGCGTAACACTACCTATGTTCGTATCCTGAAGAATCGATTCAGTGGGCTTACAGGGTTAGCGTGTAGATTATTGTATAACAGGATGACAGGTCGGATGACCGAGTTACCGCCAGAGGAGAATAACTTATGAAGAAGATTTTACTTGCAGCAACACTGATTCTAGTGTATAATAGTAGTATGGCATGTACAACAACTACCATCATTGTTAACGACGTAGTGACAGTGTGTACGGTATGTCCCAGGATTATCACATGTACTTAACGAAGTGGGCTGGTACAATTCTATGCTTGATTGGTATTGCTTTGACTAGCTTTAATATCTATCCTGCTAATGTTGTGTTCGGTCTGATTGGTTCTGCACTGTGGACACTAGCAGGGTTTCTGCAGCGAGATGTGCCACTATTCTTGGTGGAAGCAGTAGCAGTAATTATTTATTTTACAGGCATGGTGACATGGCTACTTAACTAAGGAACAATATGAGTTTGATGCAACTACCGAAAGTAATCGAGTTAATAAATACTTTATCTTTTAAAGTCAATGAGTTAGAGCTGAAAGTACAGGCTTTAATGCAGCAGCAGAAAAAGGTTACTGTTGTGGAAGATCCGATTGTGAATAAGAAACCAGTACTTAAGAAGAATGATTAAGATTGTATTGTGGTTCTGTGTCGGACTACTTGGAGGATATACACTGCACAAGGCAGAGCGTACAATAGACTTAGTAAAGTGTCCTAGCTATACCACTAAGTACGCTACATGGGTTGGGTATGTATCCTTTAATCATGATGAAGTTAGATGTTTTTGGTTAGAGAATGAGCATCCTAGAAGAGTAAGAGCAGAGCCACGAATTAGACATGGAAGAACAGAATGATTAAATCGCCTTGTATAGGTAAATGCACTTACGATATCACTATCATGGGCTGCAACGATTGTGGTAGAAACAAAGAAGAGATTAGTAATTGGTATATTATGACAGATGAACAGAAGTTAAAAGTATTAGAACGCATTGCTAACGAAAGGTGTGAAGGTAAATGAGTTTTACAATATACGAGCCTGGAGGTATGATGTTTATTCAGTGGTTCTTTACTACAGATGAACTCATTAAATCCATGCTAAAGAATCCACAGAATGCATACCATAGAAACGAGTAGGTGTCACAAGAACTAAACCAAGAAAGGATATTATGAAGATAGTTCTAGACATAGAGACTAACAGTAAACACAATAAGATTTGGTTAGTAGTAACGAGAGACATTATTACAGGAGAAGTGAAATCGTGGAAGGAAGCAAGCGGATTACAAAAGTATTTGGACAGCTGCGATTTGATTATCATGCACAACGGAATCAGCTTCGACGCTCCAGTTCTGAGAGAGACATGGAAGATTTCGATAATGCCGAGCCAAGTGTGCGATACGCTCGTGTTAAGTCGCCTTCTAAGTCCAAGCCTAGAGGGAGGACATAGTCTTGATGCCTGGGGTAAGCGATTAGGTTTTCTTAAGGGTGAGTTCAGCGATTGGGATGGAGGCTTGACTGCAGAGATGGAAGAGTACTGTATCCAGGACACACTAGTAACACAGAAGTTGTATGAGCACTTAACAAGTGAATTGAAGTTTAACAAATTTGACCAAAGGAGCATCGATCTTGAACACAAAGTCCAAGCAATCATCGCAAGACAAGAAAGAAACGGTTTTAAGTTGGATGAAGTGGCAGGTATTACTCTTCTTTCAACGCTGCAGAATAAGCTGGCTGTTATTGAAACTGAACTTCAGAGTATCTTCCCTTCAAAAACAATCGAGAGAGTCTCAGAAAAGACAGGCAAGTCCCTCAAAGCCAAAGTCGAAGTCTTCAACCCAGGCAGTCGCAAGCAAATCGGTGAGAGGCTCATCGACAAAGGCTGGAAGCCAAGCAGGTACACCGAAACAGGTCAACCGATCGTCGACGAAGGGACGCTAGACGGAGTAGATATACCTGAAGCTAAAGCGATCAATGAGTTCTTAATGCTCCAAAAGAGAGTAGCTCAAATAGAATCGTGGCTCAAGGCAGTGGGAGAGGATGGTCGAGTACATGGTAAGGTGATTACTAATGGTGCAGTCACAGGACGAATGACGCACATGTCACCTAACATGGCACAAGTACCAAACAGCGGAAGCCCCTATGGAGAGGATTGTAGGGATCTATGGATCGTAGAGAAAGGATATAAGTTAGTAGGTATCGATGCTTCAGGACTGGAGTTACGAATGCTTGCTCACTATATGAAGGATGATGCGTATACAAGCGAGGTCGTATCAGGTGATATTCACACGGCAAACCAAAAAGCTGCTGGGCTTGAAACCAGGAATCAGGCAAAGACGTTTATATATGCATTCCTCTATGGTGCAGGAGATGCCAAGATCGGGACGGTTGTTGGTGCTGGAGCGAAAGAAGGACAACAGCTTAAAGCTCGTTTTCTTAAGAACACTCCCTCGCTTAAGGAACTTAGAGAGAAAGTTGGTAGAATCGCTGCGAATTCGGGAACGCTTCCAGGTCTTGATGGACGTAGAGTACAGGTTAGATCTGAGCATGCAGCACTCAATACATTGCTCCAGAGTGCGGGTGCGATTGTCATGAAGCAAGCTTTAGTTCTCTTGAATGATGAACTACGCAGGGCTAAGATTAACTACAAGTTCGTAGCTAATGTGCATGACGAATGGCAGATTGAAGTAGAGGAAGGAAGAGCAGAAGAGGCAGGTAAGCTTGGTGTCTTAGCGATTGAAAAAGCTGGTAAGGTACTGAAGATGCGCTGTCCTCTTGGTGGTGAATATAAAATAGGTAACTCATGGAAGGAAACACACTGATGAGCATAATCAAAGAAGCAGTAGTACAGGCATTGCGAACAGGCGACTCAGTTGCTTGTGTTCGTCAGCAATTGCTAGAAGTATTAAATGAATTAAAAGAATTAGATGTATATTTAAAAGCGATTAAAGATAGCGATCTACGACCATGAAGAAACTGTACGAAGGAGTTCCTGAGAATGTCGATCCACTTGTCATACTAGGTGATGATAATGATTACTTAGTTGTGTACACACTCATGAGTAATGAGGACACAATTGAGATGCT
>Ga0209134_10000227_pt1 | contig 14521 bp, 17 predicted proteins | sample LauGreSp1BDMLBSN_2_FD_187566 | JGI IMG/M metagenome (GOLD analysis project Ga0209134, IMG submission 187566) | Freshwater lake microbial communities from Lake Michigan, USA - Sp13.BD.MLB.SN (SPAdes) (version 2) | ecosystem: Environmental > Aquatic > Freshwater > Lake | place: Lake Michigan, USA... | reverse complement strand
TCAACCGCATTCTGCACAATCTCTGCACCGACATCTGGACCTACATTTCACTCGGTTACTACAAGCAGATTCCGGTTGCCGGCGCCACTGGTTCATCGACCATGCCGCACAAAATCAACCCGATTCGCTTTGAGAACGCCGAATCTAACCTCGAGCTTTCAAATGCCATCTTGGATAGCCTGTCGGCAACACTCGTGACCTCGAGATTGCAGCGCGACCTCACCGATTCTTCATCGCAGCGCAACATTGGCCTCGGTTTTGGCCACTCACTGCTGGCAATCGACAACGTGACCCGCGGTTTGAGTGAAATCGACCTATCGCAGGGCGTGCTCGATGCCGATCTGAGCGACAACTGGGAAATTCTGGGCGAAGCGATTCAGACCGTGATTCGTGCCGAAGTGGCCGCTGGCCGCTCGAACATTAGCGACCCATACCAGTTGTTGAAAGACCTAACTCGCGGCAAGCGCCTGAGCGGCGAAGATCTTGCCAGCTTTGTGAACGGCCTCGAAATTGGCCAAGAAGCGAAAGACCGCTTGCTAGTGCTAAAGCCGCGAACCTACATTGGCATTGCGCCAGAACTCGCAAAGCGCGTTCAAAGGTAATTTGGCTTGACCGATTCTTCACAACCCCAAAAATCGGTCACCGGTCGCGCATTTCTGTTGCTCGACACTTTTGATGCGCTACATCGTCACCAAAGCTTGGCAAACATTGCCCGAAGGGCCGATTTACCGCTAACTACCGTGCACCGACTAGTAGGCGAGCTGGTTACCCAGGGTGCGTTAGTGAGAGTTGCCGACGGGTCTTACGAAATTGGCAGCAAACTTTGGCGACTTGGCCTTCTGGCCTCCCTTCACTCCGATTTGCGTGAAATTGCCCTCCCATACATGGAGGACATTTATCAGCTGAGTAATGGGGCCGTTCAAATCGGTGTGCTCGACGGAATTCGTTGCCTAATTGTTGAGCGAATCGCTGGCTCACGAACACTCGAGGTAGTCAGCAAGCCAGGTGCTCGCTTGCCGCTGCACGCCTCTGGTGTCGGCAAGGTTCTCTTGGCCTATGGAACCTCAGACCTCCAGCAGGCTGCCCTCGAGGCACTCGACAAATTCACCGAATACACCATCACAGACGCGGCTCTGCTGCGGTCTCAACTCAAAGACATTTCATCGCGCGGCTATGCGCATTCCAAAGAGGAACTTGCGATTGGTGCCACCTCGGTTGCGGTGCCGATAACCGGCTACGGCAATAAAGTGATCGCTGCTCTCGGCGTCGTAATTCCAGTCACCGATGGAGACATCGGCAGGCTGGTAGCGCTGCTAAAGGTTTCGGCAGCGGCCCTTTCGAAGAAACTCGTTGCCAACGGAATGGGCGACTTGGCTCGCTGAGTCTAAATCGTTATCTCCAAGTCTTCCGCTGAGCGGAAGTTTTCCGGCATCCGAGCAAAATTTGGTGTTTTGTGAAGGTATGAAAACACAGGTGACCATCATTGGCGCTGGCCCCTCAGGCCTGATCCTTAGCCGCTATCTCGCAAAACACGGAATCGAGTCAATTGTTCTCGAGGACCGCACGCGGGAATACGTCGAATCGCGCATCCGTGCTGGCCTGCTAGAAACCCAGTCGGTAAGCATGCTTGAAGAGCTTGGTATCGCCGACCGGCTTAAAAAAGAAGGCCTCGAGCACGACGGCATTTACCTCCAGCTTGAACGCGAGCGAGTGCGCATTGACCTCAAAGAACTCATCGGCTACACCGTTTGGGTGTACGGCCAGACCGAAATTCAGAAAGACCTGGGTGCAGCCTGCGATAAGGCTGGACAAGAAATTCACTACGAAGTTTCAGACGTTGAATTGCACAACCTCGACTCCGATACACCTTCGGTCACCTTCGTTGATAAAGACGGCAACAAGCAGGTCATTGAGTCCGCGATCATCGCGGGCTGCGACGGCTTCTGGGGCCCTTCTCGCAAGGCAATTCCAGGCGTCGAGGTAGGCAGCTTTGAGCGCGTTTACCCGTATAGCTGGTTAGGTGTGATGGCTGACGTTGCGCCGTCAACCGATGAACTTATTTATGCCCGCCACCCGGATGGTTTTGCAATGCACTCGATGCGTTCAGACAAGGTCAGCCGACTCTACCTACAGGTTGACCCAACCGACGACATCGCCAACTGGTCTGACGACCGCATCTGGACAGCCCTCTCTGAGCGCATGGCCACCGATGGTTGGGAGCTCAAAACCGGTGAAATCACCGAAAAGAGCATTCTGCAAATGCGGTCGTTTGTCTCTGGAACACTGCAGCACGGCCGCCTGTTCTTGGTGGGCGATGCCGGTCACACTGTTCCACCAACCGGTGCCAAGGGCCTAAACGCCGCAGTGAACGATGTTCGCTTCTTGGGTGAGGGGCTGGTTCAATTCTTCGGCAAAAACGATTCCAGCCTTTTGAATGCTTACTCCGAACGAGCCAAAGAGACCATCTGGCGGGTAACCCACTTCTCATGGTGGATGACGAGCATGTTCCACACCAGCACCAACGAGTTCGACAACCAACTTCAGTTGTCACAGTTGAAGCATCTGCTCAAGAACAAGGCGCTGCAAACCAACCTCGCCGAAAACTACGTAGGAATCCGGTAATCACAATGGCAAGAGTTGTTCGAGGCACCCCCCGCACTGATTTGGCAATCGTTGACGCACTTGCCGAGCTGGGCTCAGCGACCGTGCATGAGGCCCAAGGTCGAATCGGCCTGCTAGACCACCGACTGCGCCCGATTTTTCCGGCGAAAATCGCCGGCAACGCACTAACCTGCGAGGTTGCGCCCGGCGACAACTGGTCAATTCACGTTGCAGTTGAGCAGGCCCAGCCTGGCGACATCCTGGTGGTCACACCAACTAGCCCTTGTGATGACGGCTATTTGGGTGACTTGCTAGCCGAAAGCCTGATGGCCCACGGCGTGCGCGGCCTCATCATCGATGCTGGTGTTCGCGATGTTGCCACACTTACCGAAATGGGTTTTCCGGTCTGGCCAAAGGTGATTTCGTCACAGGGCACCGTTAAAGAAACCCCCGGCAACGTTCAGGTGCCAATTGTTATTGCCAATCAGATAATTCGCCCGGGCGACGTGATTGTTGCCGATGTTGACGGAGTCTGTGTGGTTCGTCGCGAAGACGCCGCGGCCATCGTTGCCAAGGCACAGGCCCGCGAGGCCAACGAGATTGCCAAGCGTGCCCGACTAAAGACCGGCGAACTGGGCCTAGACATCTACAACATGCGCGAAGCGCTTGCCGCCAAGGGATTGGTCTACGAGGACTACCAAGAATGAGCAACTCTCAGGTGGCAGTGCCCTGCTCGGTGATGCGCGGCGGCACATCGAAGGGGCTATTTTTCTTAGCCACCGACTTACCAAGCGATGTTGCAACCCGCGACCGCCTATTGCTTGCAGCCATGGGTTCACCCGACGCCCGAGAGATCGACGGCATGGGTGGCGGGCACCCGCTCACCTCTAAAGTTGCCGTGGTTAGCAAGTCTTCGAGGCCCGGCATCGATGTTGACTACCTGTTTTTGCAGGTGTGGCCAGACCGAGCCGAAGTTAGCGACCAACAAAACTGTGGCAACATTTTGGCCGGCGTTGGCCCATTTGCCATTGAGCAGGGCCTTGTTGAGGCTCAAAATGACCTTACCCCCGTTGCAATCTTCATGGTCAACACCGATTCGAAGGCAACGGCGTTCATCGAGACACCAGGCGGCATAGTCAACTATCAGGGCTCTGCGCGCATCGATGGGGTGCCGGGCACTCACGCACCAATAAACATCAACTTTGAAGATGTAGCCGGCTCGAGCTGTGGTTCGCTGCTGCCCACCGGCAACGTGGTTGACATAGTCGAAGGCGTTGAGGTCACCTGCATCGATAACGGCATGCCAGTGGTGTGCCTAAAGGCCGAAGATTTTGGCATCACCGGTTACGAATCACCTGCCGAACTTGAGGCAAACCAAGAGCTTCGCTCTCGAGTAGAGTCCATTCGCCTTGCTGTCGGCGAGCGAATGAACCTCGGCGACGTCACCAACAAAACCGTTCCCAAGATGTCACTGCTGTCCAAGGCCAAAGATGGCGGCCTAATCAACACCCGCACCTTCATTCCGCATCGCGCGCACGAAGCCATCGGTGTTCTGGGTGCGGTTTCAGTTGCCACCGCCTGCATGCTCGAAGGCAGTGTTGCCCACCAAATAGCTGGGCTCGGCGAGCTAAGCCCGTCGCTAAACGTGGAGGTGGAACACCCAAGCGGGTTTTTCACCGTCCAAATGGAGGTTGACATTTCAGCCTCCGAGCTAAAAATCACTAAATCTGCTCTGCTTCGCACCGCTCGGCTACTCATGTCGGGCAGCGTTTATGTTCCAGAATCTGTTTGGGAGAACTAATGATTATCGACTGCCACGGCCACTACACAACTGCACCAGAGCCGCATAACAACTGGCGCGAAGAGCAACTTGCCGCCTTCAAGGCTGGCCTACCGACACCGGCCTACCCAGAAATCTCAGACGAATTGATTCGCGAAACCATTGAGGGCAACCAATTGCGTCTCATCAATGAGCGCGGTTCAGACTTGACCATATTTTCACCTCGTGCCTCGGCCATGGGCCACCACGAAGGTGACCAACGCATCAGCAACGAGTGGACAACCGCTTGCAACAACCTAATTAAGCGAGTCGTCGACCTTTACCCAGAAACCTTCGTGGGTGTCTGCCAGCTACCTCAGTCGCCGGGCGCCGACCTCACCGAATCGATCAAAGAGCTTGAGCGCTGTGTCAACGAGCTCGGCTTCATTGGTTGCAACCTAAACCCAGACCCGAGCGGCGGCCAGTGGCAAACCGTTCCACTGACTGACAAATATTGGTACCCGCTCTACGAAAAAATGGTCGAACTCGATGTTCCAGCCATGATTCACGTGTCGGCTAGCTGCAACGCCAACTTCCACGCCACCGGCGCCCACTACATGAACGCCGACACCACCGCATTTATGCAGCTACTCCAGGGCAACCTCTTCAAAGACTTCCCAACTCTGCGCTTCATCATTCCTCACGGTGGTGGCGCAGTGCCTTATCACTGGGGTCGTTACCGCGGCTTGGCCGACATGCTCAAGCAGCCGAGCCTCGACACCCACCTGATGAACAACGTGTTCTTTGATACCTGCGTTTACCACCAGCCAGGCATCGACCTTTTGGTTGAAGTTATCGACAACAAGAACATCTTGTTTGGTTCCGAAATGATTGGTGCGGTTCGCGGCATCGACCCAACTACCGGTCAATACTTCGATGACACCAAGCGCTACATCGATGCGGCCAAAATCACCGAGGCTGAGCGCCACAGCATCTTTGAGACCAACACCCGAAAGGTGTTTCCGCGCCTAAACGCAATTTTGGAGGCACGCGCTTGAGCGTTAACTTCACCAAGGATGCTGACTGGATTGATTGGGATCCGACGCCGAGCAAACCGGTTTTTCAGGTGCCGGCCGGCGCTGTAGATGCGCACTGCCATGTTTTTGGCCCAGGAGACATTTTTCCGTTTGCGCCAGAGCGCAAATACACCCCCTGCGACGCCAGCCGAGAGCAACTATTTGCCCTTCGCGATTTCTTAGGGTTTGAAAAGAACGTGGTGGTTCAGGCCACCTGCCACGGCGCCGATAATTCTGCCCTGCTCGATGTATTGGCACATTCAAACGACACCTCCCGAGGTGTTGTGACCCTTGAGTCAGATGTGACTTTTGCCGAATTAGAGAGAATGCACGCCCTCGGTGTTCGCGGGGTTCGCTTCAACTATGTGAAGCGTCTCGTCAACCCGAAACCCGATGATTACTATCGCCAGATCATCGAAAAGATCAAGCCATTCGGTTGGCACGTGGTGCTTTATTTCGAGCCAGCCGACCTAATCGAGCGCTGGGATTTCTTTACTTCGCTGGGAGTTCCAGTTGTGGTTGACCACATGGGGCGCCCCGATGTGACCAAGCCTCTAGATCACCCTGATTTTGCGCTGTTTCTAAAGTTCATGCGCGATTACGACGTGTGGGCCAAAGTCAGCTGCCCGGATCGCATTTCGGTTTCTGGCTCGCCGCTTTATGCCGATGTTGTTCCTTTTGCCAAGCTCGTAGTCGAACAGTTCTCAGACCGCGTGCTTTGGGGCACCGATTGGCCACACCCGAATATGAAGAATGAAATGCCAGATGATGGCATTCTGGTCGATTATGTGCCGTCAATTGCAGTAACCACCGAATTACAAACGAAGTTGTTAGTAACCAATCCAAATAACCTTTACTGGAGTTCAAAATGAAGCCTAATTTCGAACAATTCGACGACATCCCCGGAACCACGATTTTTACGTTGGGAAAAGCCCGCGAGGGGTTCTGGTTGAACCAGTTCTGCATGAGTTTGCGTTCCGCCGAGAACCGCAAGCGATTTTTGGCAGGCGAGCGCGAGTATCTCGACGAGTGGGAAATGACCGAGGACCAAAAGCAATCGGTGCTGGACCGCGATTTTCAAAAGATGCTTGATCTAGGCGGCAATGTCTATTTCTTGTCCAAGATTTTTGCCTCCGACGGCCTTTCCTACGTTCAAGCTGTGAGCACGATGACAGACATGAATGAAGAGGAATACAAGCAAATGATGATAAATGGCGGCCGCAACATCGAAGGCTGGCGTTCAAAGAAAGAGCGAGGCGAAGCATAATGGCACGCATTACCGCAGGAATTAGCACCAGCCACATCCCGGCTGTGGGCGCGGCAATCGACATGGAGCGCACCGGCGAAGACTACTGGAAGCCAATGTTCAAGGGCTACGAGTTTTCTAAGCAGTGGATGAAAGAAAACACCCCCGACGTGGCCATCATCGTCTACAACGACCACGCTTCTTTCTTCGGCATGGAAATCATTCCTACCTTCGCCATGGCGATTTCCGATAAATTTGCCATCTGCGATGAAGGTTATGGCGCGCGCCCAATCCCCGAGGTTGAAGGCGCACCAGAGCTAGCCACCCACTTGGCGGCCTCACTCATCACCGATAACTTCGACATGACAGTGCTCAATGTGCTCGATGTGGACCACGGCCTGACCGTTCCAATGTCGCTAATGTTTGGCACCCCCGACAAGTGGCCAACCAAGGTAATTCCTTTGCCGGTCAACGTTGTGATGAACCCGCAGCCTTCTGGCGAGCGCTGCCTAGCCATCGGCAAGGCCATTCGCAAGGCTGTTCAAGACTTCGATGAGGATCTAAACGTTCAGGTTTGGGGCACCGGAGGCATGAGCCATCAGATTCAGGGCGCGCGTGCCGGTCTAATCAATGAACCCTGGGATAAAAAGTTCATGGACGACCTAGTAAATGACCCAGAAACCTTGCAGTACAAGCCACACCTGGAATACATGATTGAAGCGGGCTCCGAGGGAGTTGAGCTCATCATGTGGCTAATCATGAGAGGTGCTCTCGGCGACGACGTCAATGAGGTCTACCGTTTTTACCACGTGCCCGCCTCAAACACCGCAGTTGGCCACCTCATCCTTACCCCGAAAGAACTCTAATGACCGTAAATATCGCAGTAGTTGGCCTTGGCGCCTTTGGCATCAAGCACCTTGACGCCTTGGCCCTCATCGAAGACGTGAACATTGCCTATGTTGGCCACAGCAAGATGGAAGTTGCCCTAGAAGTGGCTGCCAAATATGGCGCCAAAGCTGCTTTCACCGATTATGCCGAACTGCTTAGTCAGCCAGACCTAGATGGCGTGATTTTGGCCACCCCAACCCAGATGCACCTGAGCCAAACCCTGCAGGCGCTCGAAGCCGGCAAGCACGTTCAGGTTGAGGTGCCAATGGCCGATAACTTAGCCGGCGTGAAGCAGATTGTTGCATTGCAGAAGAAGACTGGCCTAGTAGCCATGGCTGGCCACACTCGCCGCTTCAACCCATCTCACCAATACCTGCACAACAAAATTCAAGCTGGCGAACTATCAATTCAGCAAATGGATGTTCAGACCTACTTCTTTAGACGCACCAACACCAACGCACTGGGTCAGCCGCGTTCATGGACAGACCACCTGCTTTGGCACCACGCAGCCCACACAGTCGACCTCTTTCAATACCAGACCGGTGAAAGAATCGTTCAGGCCAACGCAATTCAGGGGCCAAAGCACCCTGAGCTTGGCATCGCCATGGACATGTCGATTCAGCTGAAGAGCGAATCTGGCAAAATCTGCACCTTCTCACTTTCGTTCAACAACGAAGGCCCGCTGGGCACTTTCTTTAGGTACATCTGCGACAACGGCACCTACTTGGCCCGCTATGACGACCTGTTCACCGGCAAGGATGAGCAAATCGATGTGTCAAAGGTTGATGTTTCGATGAACGGCATTGAGCTGCAAGACCGTGAGTTTGTTGCCGCAATTATTGAAAAACGCGAGCCAAACGCAAGTGTTGCCAGCGTATTTTCTTGCTACGAGGTTCTCGATCAACTGGCTAGCCAGCTCGACTACTAATCTAGGTCGGCAAACGGAATGCGCGTGCCGTGAATAACACGCGACAGGGTTAGCTCGATTCCGCGAACCATAGTGCTTTCATACTTGGCGTCGCTAAGCATTTCAACCACATCAGACATCTCAACTGAGCGGCGCTTGGCGTGCTGGGCGGTTCCATTGAGATAGCGCTGAACCGTGGCGCTTGAACTGTTATCGAATTCATTCTTGATCTCTTCGATGGCCCAGTCTTCGAGGCCTAGCTCTTTTGCTGCCCAGAGGGTGTCGATAATGAGCGCTGCCATGCCCTTAGCGACAATTGAGCGCACGAGCTTGCGGGCCGCTGCTTCGCCTGGAACCTCAGAAACATAAGTGATGTCTAGGTCGTAGGGCGCGAACAGCTCTTGGAACTTGGCTGCACCTGCTCCGGCAATGCTCAGTGGCACCTTCTCGGCAAGGCCTGGCACCGGCTTCATGACAGCCACGTCTACGAATGAACCCTCAGGCACAATCTCGGCTAGGCGGCGCTTCAGTGATGGCGTGCCGGTGTTTAGGTCACAGTAGAGAGCCCCGGGCTTGAGGTGGGCGGCAACTTGTTGGGCAAGTTTGATAGAAACAGTTGCCGAATTGATTGAGAACACCACATCGGCATCGGCCACAGCCAGTTCGGCAGTTTCTCTAAGTTCAACCACGGGCTGCTTTGGCTTTGCTGGATCGAAGCCAACAACCTCGATGCCTTGCTCTGAGAGGCCCTTGGCAATCAGTGAGCCGGCTTCGCCGAGGCCCAGCACAGTAAGTTTCATAGTTTGAAGTCCAAATCACGAGCGGCAAGAGCTGGATGGGCCAGCCGGAAGGGTTTTGCTAGCTAAGCCTTGGCTTGTCTGGGTCGTTGTCTTCGTCTTTGACCATTAGGGCCAAAGTTGAAATTGTGACCAAGCTAACGATGAACGCGATTGCTCCCCAGATTAGGGCTCGTTCGATGTCTTTAACGCCGCCGTAAACCAGCACTGTGGTGAAGGCTGCGGCAACAAAAGAAAGAATTAGGTAGGTGCGGAGGCTCTTTGCTTCGCGTTTCGGTTTTTTGGCCATGAAATAAGCCTACCTTTGGTTTTTCGAGCCGGCCGGGGTGGCGGCCGAAATGCCAAGGTGCACGCCCATGAGCACCGAGTAGGCACCCAAGAAACCGACTGCCGAAACTATGTCTAGCCCCGGAATCAAGAAAATGGCTGCCAGAACAAAGTTGAGGGCGGCACTGATGAGGAAATCGCGGCCGGGGCCGGTTTTAGCGCCCACTAGCTGCGCCTGCCAAACATCGTAGGCACCCGACAGGAAACCCCAAGTGATCACGAGGATCAAGAAGGGGCTGAACTGCAGAATTTGGGAGTTTGGCTCTTGCACAATGGCCAGCTCAGAATTTAGTGCGATAACGCCGAAAATCGCCTGAATCACGATTAGCGGAACAGATTCGAGAACTGAGATGCGGTTTTTGGAGAGAAAAATTGCCAGCAGGTTAGCTGCCGCCCAACCCAGAGCGAGGGTGGTTAGTGCAATAAGCCCAATAACCTGGTCGTGAATTTGCATAAACGTGATGAAGATGCCGGTGGCAAGTGAGATTGCCGCTTTCAGACCGAGGTTTAGTTTCATGTAGTTAGTTTTTCATATTCATGAAGCGAGAGTATTGCCCTTGGAAAGCCAAAACCACGGTGCCGGTTGGGCCGCTTCGTTGTTTTGCCAGGATGATGTCGGCTTCGCCGGCTCTCGGGTGGTCCTTTTGGCCTAGATCTTCGCGGTGCAGCAAAATAACTACGTCGGCGTCTTGCTCTAGCGAACCAGACTCACGAAGGTGCGAGATTTCCGGTTTTTTGTCTTTGGTGTCTTCGGCGCGACGGTTTAGCTGCGACAGCGCAATAACCGGCACCTGAAGCTCTTTTGCCAACAACTTGAGGGCACGAGAGAACTCCGAGACCTCTTGCTGGCGCGATTCGACCTTTTTGCCCGAGGTCATCAGCTGGATGTAGTCGATGACAATCATCTTTAGGCCCACACGCTGCGCCAAACGGCGGCATTTGGCGCGAATTTCGACCAAAGTCATGTTTGGGCTGTCATCGATGAACAGCGGCGCATCGTTGATCTGGCCGCGAACGGCAGCTAGGCGGGTCCAGTCGCTGTCACCGATGGTGCCTTTTCTCATGTTTTGCAAAGGAATTTGTGATTCGGCCGAGAGCATGCGCATCGCGATTTCGGCGCGACCCATTTCGAGTGAGAAGAAAATGGTTGGTTTATTGGCCTTGATGGCCGCGTGACGCGCTAAATCTAGCGCGAAGGTTGATTTACCCACCGCTGGGCGAGCCGCCAAAATGATTAGCTGACCCGGATGCATGCCGTGAGTTAGGTCGTCGAGTTCGGCGAAGCCGGTTGGCACGCCCACCATTTCGCCGCCGCGCTTTTGCGCCGACTCGATTTCTTGAATTGCCGCCTCGATTGAGTCGCTGAGGCCCACGTAGTCTTCGGTGGTTGCGCCACGGGTTACCGAGTAGACGTCGGCTTGGGCTTGGTTCACTAGGTCTTCGATTTCACCCTCGTTGGCATAGCCCATTTGGGCAATGCGGGTGCCAACCTCAACTAGACGGCGCAAAGTGGCCTTCTCGGCGACGATTTTGGCGTAGAACGAGGCATTAGCCGCCGTTGGCACGATTGAGGTGAGAGTGTGCAAGTAGTCGGCGCCGCCGGCCTTTACCAGGTTGCCGGCCTTAGTTAGCTCGTCGGTCACGGTGATTACGTCGGTTGGTTCGCCCTTTGAAAACAGGGTGAGCACGGCCTCATAGATGATTTCGTGCTTGGGGGCATAGAAGTCGGCGCCTTTGACTGCCTCTTGAACCTCGGCAACGGCCTCGCTAGAGAGCAGCATGCCACCGAGTGCACTTTGTTCGGCGAGCATGTCGTTGGGCAGCATGCGCTGCTCTGAGCCACGAACCGGGTCAACCGGCGGAACTGCTGCTAATGACATGAAAATCCTCTCCAATACCTGTCTACTATCCACCACTGACAACGAACCGCGAAACCCGCCTGTGAACAAGAATGTGGATAACTTCCCTGACACGCCCTAATAACTGTGCATAAAGTGTGGATAACCCTGTGCACAATATGTGGAATCGTTGGTTCACCTCAGTAAACACATGGGTTTTAGCCTGTGGATAAGTAATTAAAGTAAACCCTAAAGTGCAACCTCAAGGTTGGGGATAACCTTCGGTTTGTTCCCGTACTAGACGGCGGGGGACCCAGTAATCCACAGTTTTGCACAAGTTATCCACAGGGGAAAACGGCATAAAAGAACGGGCCACCCCGAAGGATGGCCCGTTCTTGGTAAAAGCTGAACTACTTCTTACCAACAACCGTGATCTTGATGGTTGCGATGGTGTCGCCGTGTAGACGAACAGTAGCTTCGTGGTCACCGGTGATGCGAATCGGTGCAACGAAAGCAATCTTGCGCTTGTCGATCTCGCCGAGGCCAGCAGCTGCAACAGCAGCAGCGACATCGCCAGTCTTGACAGCACCGAATAGACGGCCGCCAACGCCAGACTTGACGGTCAGGCGGATTGCCTTCTCTTCAAGCTGTGCCTTGAGGGTCTGTGCCTCTTCGACGGTTGCTAGTGAGCGAGCGTCGCGAGCAGCCTTCATTGATTCAATCTGCTTCTCGCCACCCTTGCTCCAAACAACTGCGAAACCGCGAGGAAGTAGGTAGTTACGGGCGAAGCCGTTCTTAACCTCAACAACATCGCCAGCAGAACCGAGGCCTGAGACCTCATTGGTCAGAATTAACTTTGACATTCGATTTCTCCTTAGCGGCCAGCGCCTGCGTATGGCATAAGAGCCATCTCGCGAGCGTTCTTTACGGCACGTGCGATTAGGCGCTGTTCCTGAACCGAAACACCGGTGATGCGACGGGCGCGGATCTTGCCGCGGTCCGATACGAACTTACGTAGAGTGGCGACATCCTTGTAGTCGATTACGCCAACCTTGATTGATTTTGCTGGAACATCTTTCATGTTCTTTGCGTTGCGCTTTGGCTTCTTGCTATTGCGCGGGTCGCTCTTTGCAGCCATGATTTTCTCCTAAGTCTTCTTGAAAGATCTAAAACGGGGTGTCGTCGCCGCCAACGGCGGTTCCAGGTGCGGCCCATGCGTCGTCGGCAGGCTTCGATGAGCCCTTCGACATTGCTGGTGCATCGCCCCACGGGTCACTTGCAACTGCAGCAGATGAAGCGGCACCAGGGCCACCTTCGCGAGCACGACGAGTGATAGATGCAGTTGCGTTGCGCAACGAAGCACCGATTTCTTCGATTTCGAGCTCTAGTGAGGCGCGAGCCTCACCATTTGCTGTTTGGTAAGCAGAAGCTGGCTTTAGACGGCCAGTCACAACTACACGGGTTCCTTTGGTGAGTGACTGAGCAACATTCTCAGCAACTTCACGCCAGGCGGTGCAACGAATCCATACGGTTTCGCCGTCATCCCATGCGCTGGTCTGCTTGTTATAAGTGCGTGGGGTTGAACCCACGTTTAGTGAAACAACCGCAATGCCACCCTGGGTGTAGCGAAGTTCAGGGTCGTTGCCTAGATTTCCAACGATTGTGACGATTACTTCCCCGGCCATAGTTCTTTACTCGGCCTTCTTGGTGGTCGCTTTAGCGGCCGGTGCCTTTGCAGGCGCCTTTGCTGCAGCGGTGGTCTTTGGAGCTGCCTTAACGGCGGCTTCGGCAGGAGCGTCTTCTGCATCGGCAGCCTTTTCGGCGGCTGAAACAGCAGGAACCTCTACTGGCTTGATGTTGACGATAGCTTCATCGGCACGTAGCACCTTGGTGCGAAGCACGGCTTCAGAAAGCTTTAGCTGACGGTCAAGCTCAACAACAGCAGCTGAAGTAGCGGTCATGTTGACCACTGCGTAGATGCCTTCGTTGTTTTTCTTGATTTCGTAAGCCAAACGGCGACGGCCCCAGATGTCAACGCTGTCAATGCTGCCTTCAGCATTGCGGATTACGTTGAGGAACTTATCTAGGGATGGAGCAACGGTGCGTTCTTCGATGGTTGGATCGAGGATGACCATGAGCTCATACTTATGCATTACTAACCCACCTCCTTTGGACTAGAGCGGCCATGGACTTTCCATGACAGGAGGGTCTTGCATAGACGTTGTCCGAACATGGCACAGAGGCCAATAGACAACTTCCCTAGCCTACCTGCTTTGCCACCAGCTAAGCAAGCGTTTTTCAGCCTCGATCTCGCCGAGCGGGCCCTCTTCCAGGCGCAGTTCCATCAGAAACGAATAAGCCTCGCCAACATCCTTGGATGGTTTCAAACCGAGAATGCGCATGATGTCTTCACCGCTCAGATCTGGTCTCAGCGAATTGAGCTCTTCCTCGGCCGACACCTCGGCGATGCGCTTCTCTAAATCGTCGTAGGCGTGCGATAAACGTTCGGCCTTGCGCTTGTTGCGAGTGGTCACATCGGCGCGGGTTAGGGCATGCAGGCGCAACAGCTGGTCGCCAGCGTCGCGAACATAGCGGCGAATGGCCGAGTCGGTCCAGGCTTGGTCGCTGTAGCCGAAAAAGCGGAGGTGCAGCTCGATGAGGCGGGCCACGGCTTTGGTGGTGTCGTTGTCAAACTTGAGCGCGCGCATGCGCTTGGTGGCAAGTTTTGCCCCGACCATGTCGTGGTGATAGAACGAAACCGCGCCGTTCGGCTCTAGTTTTCGAGTTAGCGGCTTGCCGCAGTCGTGTAGCAGCGCGGCAAAACGCAAAGTGAAGTCAGCCTCAAGCCCGTAGTCCTTTTCATAGCCGATGGCCTGATCTAGAACGGTGAGGGTGTGCTCGTAGACGTCTTTATGGTGGTGGTGTTCGTCGGTCTCAAGCTTTAGCGCTGGCAGTTCGGGCAGCACTCGCGCGGCCAGACCGGTGTTTACCAAAATTTCGAGGCCGGCTCTTGGGTTTGCGCCCAACATCAGCTTCACCAGTTCAGCCTGAACGCGCTCGGCACTGATCATGTCGATTCGAA
>Ga0209134_10000226_pt1 | contig 14521 bp, 7 predicted proteins | sample LauGreSp1BDMLBSN_2_FD_187566 | JGI IMG/M metagenome (GOLD analysis project Ga0209134, IMG submission 187566) | Freshwater lake microbial communities from Lake Michigan, USA - Sp13.BD.MLB.SN (SPAdes) (version 2) | ecosystem: Environmental > Aquatic > Freshwater > Lake | place: Lake Michigan, USA... | reverse complement strand
CCTTGCTCTTCGTCAATATTTAAATCTTTTTTAAATGCCTCTAATTCAAAAGGTGCTTTTGCCATTTCAGTTCTTTCTTCAGCACTTAACTCTTGCACGTTATCATAAAATGCTGGAATAGTAATATGATTATTTTCATCATGACAAGAAGCAATCATTTTACATAAAATATTAATTGGATTTGCAACTGCACCGCCATAAACACCACTATGTAAATCTCTGTTTGGCCCAACAACTTCCACTTCCATGTATGCTAAACCACGTAAACCAGCATCAATACTAGGAATATCATTTGCAATTATAGAGGTGTCAGAAATTAAAATAATATCTCCTTTTAATTTTTCTTTATTCTCAATAATCCAAGGGCCTAAATTTGGAGAGCCAACTTCTTCTTCGCCTTCAATCATAAACTTAACATTACATGGCAATGTGTTAGTTTTCATCATTGTTTCAAATGCTTTTACATGCATATACATTTGGCCTTTATCATCACAACTACCACGGGCAAAAATTGCTCCCTCTGGATGAATTTCCGTTTTTTTAATAACAGGTTCAAACGGTGGAGAATCCCACAATTCAATAGGATCAGCTGGTTGCACATCATAATGCCCATAAACAATAACAGTTGGCTTTGAAGCATCAATTATTTTTTCGCCATAAACAACCGGATAACCTTTTGTTTGACAAATTTCCACCTTATCAGCACCAGCCTCAATTAATCGTTGTTTTACAGCTTCTGCTGTTTTTTCCATATCAGATTTATGCTCAGGTTTAGCACTAATAGATGGGATTTTTAATAGGTCTAAAAGTTCATTTAAAAAACGCTCTTTATTTGCGTTTAAATAAGTTTGTATTTGATTTTGCTCCATTGTTGTAGAATTTTGGTACTAATGTACTTTTTTTATTTAAAATGCCATTTTGAATGATTGAAAAAGTTGTTAATTACTTGTTTATAGCTTATTTTTGAAAATATGAAGAAAAATATTTTTATAATAACCGCATCATTACTTACCTTTTTTTTTGATGCTAATTCACAAATTACAACAGGAACATTAACCCCTGCGCAATATGTTCAAAATGTATTATTAGGAGGGGGTGTAACCGCATCTAATATTACCTACACTGGCTTACCAGAAATGATAGCCACATTTAGTGCTACGTCTAGTGGTAGTTTAGGTATATCGAAAGGTGTTTATCTTACCTGTGGTTCCAATGGTACAATTCCAGGCGAGTTAGGTCCTAATGGACCAAGTTCAGGATTTCAAAGCATCGATCAACAGCAACCTGGAGACGCTGCTTTAGACGCGGTTTCTGGGGTTTCTACATTTGATGCTTCTATTTTAGAATTTGACTTTATTCCTCAATCTGATACCGTAAGATTTAGGTATGTGTTTGGTTCTGAAGAGTATAATGACTATGTGGGTGGTGTTGTAAATGATGCTTTTGCTTTTTTATTAAGTGGAGTTACAACCCCATTAGCTCAAACAAATATTGCCTTAATTCCAGGAAGCACAACTCCTATTTCAATTAACACGGTAAATAATGGTAATTCATTCGGCGTTTCCACTGGACCATGCTCCAATTGTTCATACTACAGAGATAATATTAATGGATCTGTTAACTGTGTTTATGATGGATTAACCAATGTTTTAACAGCTAAAGCTAAAGTATTATGTGGAGAAAAGTATCATATTAAAATTGCCATAGCTGATGGAGGTGATCATGTTTTTGATTCTGGTGTTTTTTTAGAAGGCGGTTCATTTAGTAGTTTACCTCCTTTAAATGTTTACACAACAAACTCCAATTCTAACATTCCTGATTCTGTTTTAGTTGAAGATTGTAATACCTATTGTGCTTATTTTATTAGAAATGGAAATATATCTAATGTAGATTCCTTTAATCTTCAAGTCACTGGAAATGCAATCTTAGGTACAGATTATATTCAGTCAGGAAATTCATCATTTGCATGGCCAACAAAATTAATATTTGCTGCAGGCCAAGATACTATAAAGATTTGCAATGTTTCTGCCTTACAAGATAATATAACAGAAGGTTCGGACACACTCTCCTTTGCCATGACAAGTTTTGTGACTCCAACAGTTACTGCTTGTTTGTCGTCTAATGTTGTAAAATTTAATTTATATATTCAGGACTACGTACCTATTTCAATTGGACAAAATAACACATCAGTTTGTACGGGCAACTCAATTGTTTTAAATGCAGGGGCAACAAATGGCTATGCTCCATATACCTATACATGGACGGCCCCCGCAGTAAACACAGCTACTTTTAATACTGGGCCAATAAATTCTACTCAAAATTTTACCATAACTGTTAATGATATTTGCAACAAACCCGTAACTCAAACCATTACTATTAATCCAGTTTCTACGCCAACTGTGATAAGCACAAATACTGTGATTTGTGCTGGAACTACAGCTACTTTAATAGCCTCTGGTGCTTCAACATACACTTGGAGTAATGGCGCAACAAATGATAGCTTGTTTATTAGTCCTTCGTCAAATACCACTTACACTGTTGTTGGGGCTAATGGAGCTTGTACAAATTCTGCAGTTTCTTCAGTAACTGTAGTTGGATTTTCTCTTTCTATAACTGGAAATAATTCTATTTGTTTAGGACAAAGTACTACACTAACCGCTTCTGGTAGCCCAACTACTTACGTTTGGAATGATGGTTCAACCAACACATCCAATACCGTGTCTCCAACTATTACTACAAATTATACTGTCAGTTCCATCGCTGCATCGTGCTCAAATACAGCGGTCTACACAGTAAGTGTGACTCCTCCTCCCACACTAACGGTTTCTGGAACACCCTATTGTGCTGGCCAAACAACTACTGTTACCGCAACTGGCGCCAATAGTTATACCTGGAGCACTGGCTCAACAACTAACTCAATCGTGGTGTCACCGATTGGAAACACGACTTACACTGTTGTGGGATCAAGTATTCCATCATGTACTAGTAGTATTGTATTTACACCTAGTCTTATAACAACAACTCCTGAAATCATTAATACCTCTCCTGTAATTTTTTGTTTAGATTCAATAAAAGGAATTACGATTAGAATAGTGGGTGGCAATCAACCATATAATGTAAGTTGGTTAATTCCTAGCGGAGGCATTATACCATTTGATACTACAGGCTACTCCTATTATTTTACTCAAAGCATAACTCCGAGTACAGGTTCTTATACCATTGTTGTAGCAGATCAGTGTTTGTATTCAGATACATTAGTAATAGACATTAACAGTATAGACTGTGATATACTTGCCCCTAACGTTGTTACTCCTAACGGAGATGGTATAAATGATTTCTTTAGAATTAATGGCTTAGACAATTTTCCCGGCTCTTCGTTAAATGTATTTAGTAGGTGGGGCAATAAACTGTATAATAGTGATGATTATAAAAACGACTGGTCACCAAATGTAATTGATGGAACATACTTTTATGTCCTCAATGTATCTGATGGAAGAAAACTGAATGGATTTTTTCAAGTATTTAAAGATTAATTTTCATTTTAAAATTTAAAACATATTTATTTATTCTGTTTTTTTTGCTATTTAAAATAGCAGCTGCAACACACATTGTGGGGGGTGAAATTTACTATGATAATTTAGGTGGGAATAATTACAAAATCCGCATGAAGGTATATAGAGATTGCTTGAATGGAATTCCACCATTTGATAATCCAGCATTTTTTACAATTTTTGATGCAGCAGGAAATGTATTTACAACACTTGAAATAAATTACACAAGTTTTATAACCGTTCCCCCAACAAATAATAGCCCTTGTGCTCCAACTTCGGCTGGAAATGCTTGTGTAGAAGAAGCTATATATGAGACTATTGTAAATCTTCCACCGCTTATTGGCGGCTATTATATTGCTTATCAAAGATGTTGCAGAAATGGGACTATCCTCAATCTTATAAATCCAGGTGCTGTTGGTGCAACCTATTGGGAACATATTCCAGGGCCGGAAGTAGTTGCGGTAAATAGTAGTCCAAGATTTTCGAACAGGCCTCCAATATATATTTGTAACGGAATCCCAATTGGCTTTAATCATGTAGCAACTGACCCAGATGGTGATTCTCTAGTATATAGCCTATGCACACCATTTAACGGATTAGATGGTTGCTGTCCTATTGTTTCAAATCCTTCAAACCCACCAAATACAGGAAGTCCTCAATGTTTTAATCCTCCAACATCCTGTCCAACAGTAAATACAGCACCTCCCTATATTAGTGTTCCCTTTGTTTCGCCTTATTCATCAAGTTATCCAATGTCATCTAGTCCGGCAATTAACATTGATTCAAATACAGGGTATTTAGATGGCGTACCTAATATTATTGGCCAATGGGTGGTTGGTGTTTGTGTAAGCGAATATCGGAATGGGCAACTAATTGGTGTTCATCATCGTGATTTTCAATTTAATGTTATTAATTGTCCTTTTGTTGTTTCAGCAGATATTATTTCACAAACCACAACCAATAACGGTCAAGGAACTGGGTACTGTAATGGCTTTACAATTTCCTATTCTAACAATAGCTTTAATGGAAGTGTCTATCATTGGGATTTTGGCGACCCAAATACATTAGCAGACACATCAAATGTTTATAATCCAACATATACATTTCCTGCGCCTGGCGATTATACAGTAACGCTTTATGTTAATCCAACCACGTCTTGTGGTGATACTGCCATTGAGGTTTTTCACGTACATCCTTTGCTATCTCCAGATTATATTGCGCCAAATGCTCAGTGTTTAAATGGGAACAATTTTAATTTTAATGGCACAGGCTTGTTTCAAGGCAATGGAACGTTTAATTGGAACTTCGGGGTCAATGCCAATCCTCAAACTGCAAATACCTTAACCGTTAACAATGTATCCTTTAGCGCGCCAGGAATTTATCCTGTAATATTTACCGTTACTGAAAACGGCTGCTCAGCTTCTTCAACAAAAACCATTGAAGTATTTGAAAACCCAAATGCATCTATAGGTAACTTTCCTTCCATAGGTTGCGACCCTTTAACTGTTAACTTTAATAATGTAAGCACTGCTGGCACTCCTATGACTTATTTGTGGACATTTAGCGATGGCACAACTTCAAATCTTCAAAATCCTACTCATATTTTTTCTCCGGCAGGTGTTTATAGTTTTTCCTTAAGTGTTATTACAAATCAAAATTGCATTGATACAAGTCAGATTATGGTTGCAAATACAATTATTGTAAATCAAGCCCCCGTAGCTGCTTTTAATTATTTATCCTCCACTGGTTTATGCTTTAACTTAAACAACTTTACATTTACAAGTGTAAGTTCATTTCAAGGCACAACAGGAACGCTATTATGGGATTTTGGCACAAACGCATCTACTCAACAATCAACTAATCAATCTGTTTCAAATATATCATATAACGCTACCGGTACTTATCCCATAACATTAATAGCTGCTGAAAATGGCTGTGAGGATACAATCGTTCAAACTATTGAACTTTATGAAAACCCACAAGTATCAATTAATCCAATTACAACAATTGGTTGTGATCCAATGGAAGTACAATTTTCAAGCACAAGTTCTGCAGCTTCTAATATAAATTATCTTTGGAGTTTTAGCGACGGCACAACATCAACAGCATCTAATCCTAAACATATATTTAGCCCACCAGGAATTTATACATATTCACTAATAATATCAACCTCTAGTCAATGTGTAGACCTTAATCAATTAGCGGCAATATCAAGTATTACTGTAAACCCATCGCCAATTGCAGGCTTTACTGCCACACCTATAATTACATCAATATTCGATGCTGATGTATTCTTTTATAATACTTCCATAACTAATAATATAGTAAGTTGGTATTATAATTTTGACGATGGATTTGGCTCAAGCGAAATTAACCCACTGCACACCTATGGTAATTGGGGAGATTATTATGTTACACAAACGGTAACAAATATTTATGCTTGTTCAAATTCTGTAAACTTGTTAATTAAAATTATTCCTGAGTATAGATTTTGGATACCGAATGCCTTTACTCCAGGAAACAAAGACAATTTAAATGATGTTTTTAAACCGATTGTTTTTGGAGTAGAAAATTATACGTTTATGATTTTTAACAGATGGGGAGAATTAATTTATAAAACAAATGATACTGAATCAGGATGGAATGGAACCTATAAAAATAAACTTTGCACTGATGATGTTTATATATGGAAGTGTAATTTTAAAAATATTGTTTCTCAGGAAGATGAGGTTCATTTAGGACATGTTACATTAGTTAGATAGAAGTTAAGACGCGCTTGTTAATAATCATATTTACTTTTTATATTTAGTCAAAAAAAAATACGCTCTTTTGTTAGGTGAACCCATTAATAACAAAAATAAGAGATAAGCATGCCCTTTGGTACAAAGGAATAGTATTTGCGTTTTGCGTTATATTATGTACTTACCTATTACCAAAACACGCCTATGTTGAACCCCAGCCTATAACTGTTGGAAATGTTTGGTTAAATGATGATTTAATTGCCCCTTTTGATTTTTTAATTAAAAAATCAAAAACAGAGTTATCTTTAGAAAAAAGGGAAGCGGCAAAAAAAATAGCTTATTTTAAAAAAACAGCTATTATTCCCAATGAGATTTTATCAAATTATAAAGACTTAAATTCAAAAGAAAAGGCAATTTTTGCGGAGTTATTAGATAGCATTTATAAAGTAGGACTTTATTTTTCTTCCCAGAACATTTCATTGCCTGATTCGCTAATGTATATTGTTTGTGACAATGAAGTTACTTTTACTCAAAAACAGAACTTATTTAGTAAAGAAAAAGTAAAATTGCTTCTGTTACAAAAAATAAATAATGATGCATTAGTAAATTTAATTGGCTCCAAATTAGAACCAAATATTTTTTACGACGAAATACTTTCAAGTGAAATGGCTGTTAATGAAAAGAAGGCAGAGAATATTTACAAAGCAAAAATTAAAAAGGGAGAAGTGTTAGTTCATAAAAATGAACTTGTAACAGAAGAACAAAGCGCAATTTTAAAAAGTTATAATGACGAAATAGTTGAACAAAAAAAACTAGCGCCATTATATTCAATAGTTGCTGGCCAATTTTTAGCGTGTACATTAGTTCTTGGGATTATGATGTTGTTTTTAGCCTTTTTCAGAAAAACAATCTTTAGTCAAAACTCTCAGGTAACCTTTATATTTTTAATTATTACTCTTGTTGTTTTAATTACAAGCATAGTAGCCAAATATAATATTAACTATATATATGCAGTTCCGTTTTGTTTAGTTCCAATATTAATTCGGGTATTTTTTGACAGCAGAACATCTTTGTTTAATTTTTTGAATATCATTTTAATTTGCGCACTTTTTACTTCTGACAAATTTGAATTTGTATTCATACAATTAATAGCTGGGATTGGCACCATTTTTAGTGTTGCTGATATGGGAAAGCGATCAAAGTTATTTGTTTCAGCCTTACTTACTTTAGTTTTTTACATTTTAACTTATACTGCTTATCATTTATTTAATAATACGCCGCAAGCCATTAGTAACATTCAAAATTTTATTCCGTTTTTGATAAGTAGTGTGTGTGTATTATTTTCGTTTCCATTAATATATTTATTTGAAAAATTATTTGGCTTTACTTCTGATTTTACTTTATTAGAATTATGCGATTTAAATTCACCGTTGTTAAGGCAGTTATCACAAAAAATTCCTGGCACCTTTCAGCATTCTTTACAAGTTGCAAATTTGGCTGAAGAAGCGTGTTATAAAATTGGAGGTAACGCACTATTAGTTAGAACAGGCGCTATGTATCATGATATTGGAAAAATGAGTAACCCTCGTTTTTTTACTGAAAATCAGGTGGGGGAAGTTAGTCCGCATGAAGATTTATCCTCTGAAGAAAGTGCTCAGATTATTATTGATCATGTTATTAAAGGCGTTGAAATTGCTAAAGAAAATAAATTACCGGAAACCGTTATTGATTTTATTCGAACGCATCATGGAACAACAACTACACGTTACTTTTTACATAATTATAAAAAGGAACATTTGGGTGAAATAATTAATGAAGATTTATTTAGATATCCCGGACCAATACCTTTTAGTAAAGAAACTGCTATTTTAATGATGGCCGATGGAGTTGAGGCCTCATCACGTAGTTTAAAAAAATATGACGCTATAGCTATTGATGAATTAGTTGATAAAATAATCAATCATCAAATTAGCGAAAATCAATTTATGAATGCAGATATTACGTTTAAAGACATAAATCAAATTAAAAAGATTTTCAAAAAGCGATTGATGAACATTTATCACGTTAGGATTGAATATCCTAGATAAATTTTCAAATAGAATTAGTATATTTTAAAAACCAGTAAAAATGAAAGTGGGTTAAAAAATTAAGTTTATTACCTTTTGTTTTTAAGCGCCCACTCTTTAGCAAAGTAGGTTAAAATAACAGAAGCGCCTGCACGTTTCATGCTTAACAAAATTTCATCTCGCACTCTGTCTCCGTCAATCCAACCTTTAGCAGCTGCGGCTTTTACCATGGCATATTCGCCACTTACATTATATGCTGCAATCGGCAAATCAAAATTGGTGCTTAAATCTTTTATAATATCTAAATAAGATAAGGCTGGTTTTACCATTAAAAAATCAGCACCTTCTTCTAAATCTAACTGAGCCTCAATCATTGCTTCTTTACTATTTGCCGGATTCATTTGATAGGTTTTTTTATCCCCAAATTTTGGAGCACTATCTAATGCATCTCTAAACGGACCATAAAATGCGCTTGCATACTTAGCTGTGTAACTCATAATAGATACATTAGTGAACCCTGCATCATCTAAAGAATCTCTTATGTAACCAACGCGGCCATCCATCATATCGCTTGGCCCTATAATATCAATGCCACAATCAGCTTGTGCTACAGCCATTTTAGCTAAAATCTCCAAAGTTTCGTCATTTACAATTTCCCCATTTTTTACTAAACCATCGTGGCCGTCGCTGCTATATGGATCCATTGCTACATCTGTCATAATGCAAGCTTCTGGAAACTTCTTTTTAATAAGAGTTAATGTTTTTAAGTACAAGCTATTTTTATTATAGCTTTCGGTTGCTGTTTTATCTTTAAACTTATCAGTTAAGCTTGGAAATACATCAAATGTGGTGATGCCTAATTTCAAACAACTTTCAATTTCTTTTAGCATTAAATCCGGACTAAAACGAAAAATCCCAGGCATTGATTTCACTTCTGTTTTTTTGTTTTTTCCATCTATTAAAAATAAAGGGAAAATAAAATCGTTTACAGTAACATGATTTTCTTGTATTAAGTTTCTGATTGCTTCAGACTTACGATTTCTTCGTGGACGATGTGTGATCATGGTATTTTTATTAATTATTTGAATTTAATTTAACGCCTCTGTAAAAACAATAAATTGAGCCACACAAAATGATATGACTAAGATCTAAATGATTGAACCAAACTGATACAGCTAATTTTAATAGGTGCACTAATACTGCAAGAATAGTAACTCCTACGCCTATTAACATATATTTACTTAACTTGGATTTTGTTTTTTTATAATGAATTCCTTCCAATACACAAACAATAAACAATAAACTAATAGCTGAATGAATTTCTACTACGAGAAATGAAAATATAGTGTAAGTTAAAATAATTGCACATCCTATTTGAATATAATTTAAAATCAATAAAGGTTTAAATAGTGATTGTTTAATGGAGGATTTAGTATGATAAATAGCCGCTGTTTGAGCAAAGGCTACACCTAACACATTTGCTTCCCAACCATAAATTTTTGCTTTAAAACCAAAGTGGTATAAAAATCCGTGACCAATAAATGCTGCAATAACCGCTGATAAACCAATGCCCAAAAAAAACCAACGGTATAAATTTGGGCCAATAAATTGTTTTTGTTCCTTTGTATTTAAAAATGCAAATAAACATAGTCCGGCAAATAAAAGATTTGTAATAGCGGTAATAGGCTCATCAATACGCAGGTTTCCAAGATAGATAGTTGGATTTTGAAAAGGTGTCATTTTGTTTTTTAATAGTTGAATTTTGTTCTTTTAATTTCTACCCCTTTGTCTCTTCAATCCCTTTTGTTTCTTTCTCTTCCGTCCCTTCAGTCTCTTAAAATGTATGTAAAATAGCTCTGTATAATCCTAAATCATCAAACGAATGTGGTTTAGAAATTTGATCGGCTTTAACTTTTGCTTTTAATAATGATTTTTCAGTTGCTTCGCCCATTGCAATAATTTTTTGATGTGGATGAACTTTATTTTTTTCTAAGTAGGATTCAGCGTTACTTGGACTTGTAAACACTAAAATATCAGTTGTTTCTGGCACTTCGTGAGCAACTTTTAATGCTGCATAAATTGGCAAATCAATTACGTTTTGTTGTTTTGGAAACTGCCATTGTATTGTTCGCATACTTTCGCGGGCTACAGGAAAAACTACTTTACCTAAACCAACACGCGCCGAAAATTGTTTACCTACTAATTTTGTATCAGTGCTTTGCCCAATAAAATCAGCGCGTAAACCTAATTCGCGAATAGCTTGAGAGGTTGATTTACCAATACAACCAATTTTTGTTGCACCAATATCTGGTTTTTGCATAAAGAAAAACTCAACGGCATGCTTACTGCTAAAAAACAACCAATCACTTTTAGGCAAGTCCTTAATCGTTAGTTTTTTTAAATCAATTAAACTTTTGCTTTCAATAGCAAATCCTAGGTTTGTTAACCACCTGTTTAAGTTGTTGCTTTCGTGTGGATCTCTAGAAATAAAAATTGATTTTGCACTAATGCGATGAATATGTTCTACTATTTTTTCAGGCAACTCTTCTGTATTGGTAGTTTCATAATACAAATGTTTTGCTTGAGTATTCCATGCATCAGCAACAGAAACCCACACTTTAAACACTTTTTTATCTAAGTCGTTTAATTCGGTTTCACAAAACACACCTAATGGTAATTGGCAACCACCATCTAATAAATTTAATACTCTGCGCTCAATGTTAATATTAATCATCACATCATAATCACAAACAGTATCAAATATGTCAGATAGTTTGTAATCATCTTCACGTATTTGCCATGCCAAAACTCCTTGTGCGGGCGCAGGAATAAATTCATTTGGTTCTAATTGTTCAACTGTAAAATCAGACAAGTCTAACTCTAAACGCTCTAAACCGGCTGCTGCTAAAATAATAGCATCATATTGTCCTTCTCTTAATTTATTAACCCTGGTTGGAACATTGCCGCGTAAATCAGTAATTTCTACATCTGGTCTAAAAGCTAATAATTGTGATTTTCTTCTAGCGGAAGAAGTTCCAACTTTTGCACCTTTTTTTAAATTAAATTTTTGTTTATCATCTTCAGCCTCTTCACGCATGATTAACCAATCAGCAGGATTTTCGCGAGAAGAAACACCGGCAATCATTAAGCCATCCGGACTTACGGTTGGCAAATCTTTGTGTGAGTGAACTGCTACATCAATTGTTTTTGCCAATAAAGCTTCTTCTAATTCTTTTGTAAAAAAACCTTTTCCTTCTAATTTATCAAAACTAGTGTTCCATTGTTGTGAGGTATCTCCTTTGGTTTCTATAATTTTAATTTCAACTTCATGACCTTTTTTTTCTAATAAGTCTTTTGTGAAATTAGCTTGCCAAAGTGCTAAATCGCTACCGCGTGTGCCAATGATTATCATAAGTATTTGTAATAAAATTAGAGGCTACAAGGTAAGTTATTTTTTGGATAAGAGGAGTAACAAAACGACAATAATTATCTTAAATATATATTAATCAGGCTAAATTATAATCTTTATAATTTTATTAAAGATGTATATATTTAGGTTTGTAAATAAATATGAAATTAGTTTTTTGTAATAAAAAGAAATCTTTTCAAGTTTATGTCAGCACAAAAAGTATATTATTTGCAACCCTACAGACCATCTTCTAAAAAAACTTTTTTAGCAGTTTTAATAGCAAGAGCGTTATATTTTTTTTCCATGTATTTCAATACTTTTTCTAACACTTCTTTCCCTTGAGGGTCTAAAGTATTCATTTCTTTAGCAAATACTTCGTTTAGGGCTGTTTCCTTAATGTATTTAATTTGTTTAGGAATTTCGCCAAAAGCTAATTCTATTTTTCGTTGTTGAAATAGTTGTTTAAACTCTCCAACTTTTGATAGTATAATAGCTTTGCAAGCATCTATTTCACCTTCACGTTTTAATAAATTTTCGGCAGCTTGTTTTTTTAATGATTCAATATCAATATAAACTACATCATTTAATTCAATAACACTTTTATCTATATCAGCAGGAATGGATAAATCAATAATCACTTTTTTAGAAGTGTCAGTTCCGAGTAACGAGGTGTAGATATCATTTGTGATAACGGCACCTTGTGCTGCAGTACAAGTAATTAAAACATCAAAACCTTCTTTAAAATCTTTAATGTGTGCTAATTCACGGGCTTTTCCATTTAATTCATTTGCTAACTTTTCGGCATTAGCTAAAGTTCTATTAAATACGGTAAGATTAGCATATTGGTGTTTTTTTAAATACTTAGCCATGTTAGTATTTGTTTCTCCGGCCCCAACAAATATGATACGCGCATTATTTTTGATCCCTAAACTTCTTAACTGGCGATAAGCTAATGATACAATTGAAACAGGATTTTTAGCAATATCAGTATCTGTATAAACTTGCTTAGCTGTTTCAATAGTTTGCTTAATAGCTAAGCGAATAGTATCACCTGTTAAACCTAATAAATTACAAAATTCATAAGATTTTCGAACCTGTGTAATAATTTCTCTTTCGCCAACAACTAATGAATCCAATGATGCAGATACTTCAAACAAATGTGTTAAAGCATTATCTCCTTCATAAAAAACTGTTTTTTCAATTAAAGAAACTAAATCCTCTTTTGTTAATCTTGAATTTACGGAATAAAACATATCTGATAAAAATTCAGAAGAAATTTCCCGATCTGTATTAACTACAAATTCTACCCGGTTACAAGTACTTAAAAACATTAATTCTTTTAACTCCATTCTAATTTTTAAGCCACCCAAATAATCTTGTTGATGGTTTTCATCCAAATGTAATTTCCCAATCAACTCTAACGGAGCTAACTTATGCGTTAAGGAAATTATTTTAAAAGAGTTCATTTTACAGTTACAAAGGTCGTTAACTATTAATTTTGGTGTGTCATAGAATTGTCATAAGAATATATTTAAATTGAGTCTAAATAAGAAGAATCCTTAGATTCAGGCTAATGAATAAAGATTTTAAGTTACTTACTTATAAATTTTAAGGGCAATGAAAATAATTACATCATTTCAGAAGTGTAAATGTGAATATTTTAATACTGCTTAAGACAGAATGCAATTTGAGTGATTTAGGTGACATTTCTACGTTGCTTAATCCTGCAATTGTTGATGAAATAGTAAAAAGGAAGACTTTAGTAAGGAATTAATGCCTTTGTAAAATCGTTTTTAAACTCCTCTAATTGTTAGCGAATTATTTTTTTTTTATTTTTACAATAATCTTACATCAAAATATTGATGTAACTTTATAGAATGTATATAAAATATCATAAAAAACAAATATTACGAATTTTAATATTGCCCGTATTCATTTTACTAGTTAATGTCATTTCTGCTCAAAACCACAAAGAAATTAGTAAGAATTTAGCTGTAGCTGAAGATTTTTTCGCTCGTAAAAATTACAAAAAAACACTTCCGTATCTTCTAAATATTAATCAATATCCAAAAACGCCATTAAATGATAACACTGATTTTAACTTTATGGCAGGAACATCTTTTTGGTTTTCAGATACTTTAAAACTAAAAGCGATTCCTCATTTTGAAGATTACTTAAAGTCAACTAAAGAAGAAATTGAAGTTGTTTTTTGGCTGGCAAAATTATATCATATGAATTACAAATATGATAAAGCAAAAGTAAGATACATTGAGTACGCGGATTTTGTAAGAGCGGATAATCAAATTAAAACTGTACTTAAAACAAAACTTTTGCGTGAAATTGACCGTGCAATTTTAAGTTGTGAATACGGAAAGATGTTAAGCCTTTTGCCATCCAAGGCCTTGATAGACAATTTAGACGATAGTATTAATACAGAATTTAATGAATATGCTCCGGTAATTAACAAACTTGAATCGGAAATTTATTTTACCAGAAAAGGGCCTAATAACATCGGCAGCGATAAAAATGATAAAGATGAGTATTTTGAAGACATTTATCATTCTAGAATAATTGAAGGGTCCTTAATTTCGAGAGATAGCTTAAAACAATCAGGGTTCATTAATATAACGGATTCTATGAAATTTAGTTTTTCAAAAAATATTGGTATGCCAATAAATACAGAATTCCATGATGCCGCTATACAGCTTTCTCATAATGATGAACATTTGTTTATTTACAAAAACAACCATATCT
>Ga0209134_10000224_pt1 | contig 14552 bp, 14 predicted proteins | sample LauGreSp1BDMLBSN_2_FD_187566 | JGI IMG/M metagenome (GOLD analysis project Ga0209134, IMG submission 187566) | Freshwater lake microbial communities from Lake Michigan, USA - Sp13.BD.MLB.SN (SPAdes) (version 2) | ecosystem: Environmental > Aquatic > Freshwater > Lake | place: Lake Michigan, USA... | reverse complement strand
TTCCGGGGTGCTGGACGACGATAAGGAGCAAAGTGCAGAGATGCTGGACGTTGCCCTGAAGAATACCAATCGGCTGCACATGCTCATCAACGACATCCTGGATGTGGACAAGCTGGAATCGGGCAAGATGGATTATCGCTTCGGTGCCTGCGATTTGGCCAAACTGGTTGACGATGTCGTCAGCGCCAACCAGTCCTATGCGTTGCAGTACTCGGTTGATGTTCGCACGGATGCCATGCCGGGTGCCTGTACCGTATATGCCGATTCAGATCGCCTGTTCCAGGTGCTCACCAACCTGCTGTCCAACGCAATCAAGTTCTCGGATAAAAATCGGGAAGTGGTCATTTCGGTACAGTGCTTCAGCAGAACCTGCCGGGTTGCGGTCAACAACCGGGGTGAGGTTATCAATGATGCGGATCGCGAACAGATGTTTGGCAAATTCTTCCAGCGCGATTCGAGTACTACGCGGGCGAAGGGTGGCACCGGATTGGGACTCTACATCTGTCAGAAAATCCTGCGTGAACATGGCACCACGCTGGACTTTGAATCTTCAGCAGAGAAAGGCACGACCTTCTTTTTCGACTTGAACCTGGCCTAGCCAGGTTTTTTCAGCAGGCTTTTGACACGTGCCACCAGCTGGACTACCGAGAAAGGTTTGAGGATGTAATCGTCGGCACCCAGATCGTAGCCACGGATGATATCGGCTTCGCTGCCCATCGCGGTGAGCATGATGACAGGCATATCACCCAAGCCGAGTTCGCCACGGATGCGCTCCAGCACTTCAAAGCCGTTGAACAGCGGCATCTTCACGTCGAGGATGGCGATTGAAAATGCCTTCAGGCGCAGCGCTGCCATGGCTTCACGGCCATTGCTCACATGTTGTACGGCGAGCCCTTCCTGAATCAGGCGCTGCCTGATCAGGTTGGCCTGCACTGCATCGTCTTCGGCGACCAGGACGTTCATGCCGGACATATCCATCCTCACGCCGTCCGGACTTACCTGTTCCTTCAGCTCATTGCCCTTGGGTACCAGTGTCAGCTGTTGCTTGTCGCTTTTCTTCAATAACACTTCGATGACCGGCAGCAGGCTGTCTTCCTGAAATGGCTTGAGTAGCACCTTGTCGGCTCCCAGGCTCATGCATTCAATCCGGACTATATCCTTGTTGACGCCGGTCAGTACCAGCACGGGTGTGGTCAATTGGAAGTCAACGCGGATTTCGCGCAGGACCTCACGCCCATCGCGATCGGGCAGGATCAGGTCCAGGATAATCAGTGAGTACGTATGTTTGACCAGGAATTCCTGCGCCTGCGCAGCACTGGCTGCCGTATCGACGTGGTAATCGGGAAATTGCCTGCGCGCAATTGCCTTGATCAAGGCTGCATTTTCAGCATCGTCTTCAATTAGCAGGATGCTGCGCGCATGGGAGGGTTCGACAGCGGCCTTGGCCAGGATGTCCTTGAGCACGGTCACCAGCTCGGGCAGGTGCTTGAGCAAGTCTGCTCCAGTGGCGTGTTCGACTTTTTTGCTGGCCGCACTGATGTCCGGGTAACCGAACGTGGCTCCCGATCCATACAGGGAATGCGCGATCATCCGGATCTTGTCGTCGGCAGCCTGATCGCCTTCGCGGTGCGCCTTGACCAGGTCTTTGAGGCTGTTCAGGCGGGCCGGCAGGGAATCCAGATATTGTTTTAGTAATTCATCCTGCATGAGCTTCGTCCTGGTGACTGTAACAACTCTCGTGTTGCCGGTAGCAGCTTACCCAAGGGGTATTAAACTGCGCAATTGTCTTCGTATGGATGTTTGTTGTTATGTCCCTGAATCCGGGATGGCGCAAACCCTTTGCTTGTACTGGCCGGCAGCCTTGGTTATTTTGGCGCCACGGAAACCAATAAGGATAAACCATGAGCCTGCACATCAATAGTCCTTTGGTCAGCGCTGACTGGCTTGAACAGCATCTGGAGGCGCCCGCGCTGCGAATCCTGGATTGCTCGCAAGTAATGAAACCCAGGCCTGACGGCAGTTTCGGTTTTGTCCCGGCCAGCGACGAGTTTACTGCAGCACATATTCCCGGCAGTATTTTTGTGGATGTGGTTGGCCAGCTGAGCGATCCGGAGCAAGCGCTGCCCCTGATGATGCCACCGTTCGAAAAATTTGCCGCAAGCATGCAGGCGCTGGGCATCGGTGACGGCACCGTAGTGGTCCTGTATGACCGTGGCAATCATGCCTGGGCTGCCCGGGTGTGGTGGATGCTGCGTGCCGTTGGCTTTGATAATGCTGCAGTGCTGGATGGTGGCTGGTTGCACTGGGTGGCCCGGCAAAAACCGGTCACTCGCGGCTCCGGGCATTATCCGCCCGCAGCACGGTTCAGCCTGAAACCTCGTCCGCATTTGTTTGCCGACAAGGCACGGGTGCTTGCTGCAATCAATGATCCGGATTCCCTGTTGTTACATTCACTGCCTGAGGCCATGTTCACAGGGGCTGTGGTGGCCTATGCGAGGCCTGGCCGGATCAGTGGCAGCCAGAATCTGTATTGTGAATTGCTGATAGACCCCGATACCCGCTGTTTCCGTCCGCCCGGAAAAATAAGGGAATTGATGCAGACCACGGACGCGCTACAGACACGCAAGGTCATTACCTATTGTGGTGGAGGCATCGCGGCCAGCAGCAATGCATTGGCGCTGACGTTATTGGGAGTGGAGGATGTGGCGGTGTATGATGGTTCCCTGAGCGAGTGGACGGCAGATCCTGACTTGCCGATGGAAACGGGTTAATTACCATGAACTCATGCAACAGTTGAGGTAACAGCACCCATGCCAATATATGAATATCTTTGTCCCAAGTGCGGACATCATTTCGAGAAACTGGTGAAGTTCAACGAGTCGCCTGTTTGTCCTTCCTGCGAGTGCGAAAACCCCCAGCGCAAATTTTCGCTATCGGCCGGGATCAGTACCGGCAAAACCCGCGGCAAGGCAATGGGCAAGGCGCGCCAGCAAGCAGGTAGCGTCAAGAAAGAGCAGGATCATGCCCAAGCCGAGTATGAGCGCAACTACATCCGTGATCATCACGATCACGAATAATCGAACCACCAGCTTTCAATAACCGGGCTGTGGCACATGGGTACGAATGAATTCGATGCAGTCGCGGCTGCGACCTGAGGTTGCCCGATAGGACGTACTCAACAAGGCAGGCGTTGCGTCGCGATTTTGGTAAAACGCGTTCTGTGAGCTGGCGAGTTGCCGCTGCGTAGTCAGCACACAGGCATTGAGCCGGTGCGCAACAAAATGGGCTTGTCCTCGTGGTCAGGGTACCGGGGTTGGCGTTGGCCATGCGCTGCTTGATCGGTTCGCGCCCTGTCACAGTGCCCTCGGTCATCACGATGTTGCCATCCTCTGCAAAGAAGTCAGTGTAGTTATCCCAGTGCAGCGGTAAGTACGGCCATGTATTCCTGCAGACGCCGCCGGATGATGGATTCGGCTTCCAGTGCTTGCAGGCGTTGCAGGATTTCCGCGCTTGAGTTGGCCTCGGAGGGTTGGGCGCTGGTTGCAGCGCATGGTATCAGCAGCAAAATGCCGGGCAGCAGATCCGGAACAGTGTGTTCATGTGGTGCTCCGGTGTGATGTGCTTGTCCAGTGTCCACCAGGTGTCTTGGTCCCGGTGCGCGTGCCGTCAGCGCTGTTCCCGGTTATCGATGGCGGCACCGTAACTGGGGTCGCACGCGTATGGATAGACATGATCGTCGTGCTTGTCCAGTGGTATCAATCGCGCTGCGGTCCCGCTAAATACAGCGGGATCGGTATATTCCTGCAGAATCAGCAAGCTCTTTCCATCCGGCGCCAGGGTGAAGTGTTCAGTCAGCGAGAGGTCGTCGGAGTGATTCAAGCCGTTGTTAAGCAACGTAGCGCCCTGGATTTTGCTGGTCTCTACTACCAGGGTATTTCCTTCCCAGCGACCGATGGAGTGGCCGCTTACAGAGTGTGGCCAGGTGTCGGGATGGGTGGTTTCGTTCATGAAGATGATGCGCACCACATCGAAGTATTCCATCTTGATGACGATCAGGTCGCGGCCCTGGAAAATTTCCAGCGGGAAGGGGCCTTGCATGGAATAGATGATGCTTGGGGGCTGGCACGTGGTGGCTACTTGACGCTGGGTTTCGATGTCATAGGTAGCGGCTTCAGCCCGGGCCTGCGCACTGATCGGCAAGCCACCGAATTCACCGGGAGGAAATTCCACCAGGCCTGAATCGGCCAATAGCAGGGTGTCTTCATCCAGCGTATTGAGCAGCGACTGTTCCAGGACTGTCGCGGGGCGATTGGGTGGAATTGGACCAAAGCTGATCATCCAGTAACCGGACAGGTCCGGCTGCGCTTGCAGCAATTGAGCGCAACATAAAAGCAGAAGGCCCAGGGGTAAACGCATATCCGCAAACCGGCTTTTCATGTCAGTCATCCATCCTGGCCGAAACGCCCACTTGCGTCCCGTCGGCTTTGGTCACAGAGGTAATGCGCATAAGCAGCGAACCATCACGTGCTGGCACACCGTCAAGCGTGACGATTTCTCCGGGAACCAGACTTTGCTGGCTCCAGCCACGGCGCCGCAATGCCGAGGGAGCTGAAGTTTCACAGGTCCAGCGTTCCTGGGTACCGTTCTCTTTGGTCACCAGCAATTCAACGATGGCGTGCGGGTTGCGAAAATTGAAGCGGAGCACCTCGCCCGTCAGTGTGATACGGGTATCCATCGTATAGAACAGCGCGCCTGAGTGATGCGCGAACAGTTGGCACGAGGCGAGTCCCGCCGCACTTGAAAGCAGCAAGCTGAGAAAGCTTCTGCGTGTTCCCGGGTGTTGGCTCGCGTGCTTGAAATATGATTTTGCTGACAAGCTGGCTTCCTTATAGTTTCAATTACCGTTGCGACAACTTGTTCAAGAGCCACTTCGATTCAATAACCTATGGTGAAGCGCCCCTTCAGGTTGTAGCCGCGTTCGAGCTCATCCACCATGGCAATTGCGTAATCGTCATAGGAGATCTTGCTGTTGCCCTCGGCATCTTTTACTACGACATCCTTGCCGAGACGGAATTTTCCGGTGCGCTCGCCCGGCCCGATCACTACGGCAGGCGAGAAGTAGGTCCAGTTGAAATCATCGACCTTGCGCAACAGCTCCAGTGTGCGAATACCTTCCATGATGGGTAATTTCCATGCCTCTGGCAGATCAATGGTGTCGATCACTTTCTTGCCACCGGGTTCTACATGCAGGGACGCGGCGCCGCCCACCATCAAGAAACGTTTTACGCCAGAGGCGCGCACGCTTCCGATGAGGTTTTCTGCCTGGCCTGGAATAAAACTGGCCGCACTGATAATTGCGTCATGACCTTTGAGTATCTTGGCCAGCGCCACAGGATCAGTGAAATCACCTTTGGCGGTGATCATGCCGCTGCGTGCTTCGATTTTTTCAGGACTGCGCGCGATGCCGGTAACCTTGTAGCCGCGTTGCAGCAATTCAGCCGCGATTTTGCTGCCGATCTTGCCACTGGCGCCAATCAGGGCGATGTTCATGGACATGGTGTTTTACCTTTGTACGTGAAAACGGTAGTGGGGTAATTGTAGCAGCAGCACTACAGTGACGCTCAGGATGGCGGCTGCAACGAACATGCCGGTGTCATACGAGCCGGTCAGTTGGCGTAACCATGCAAGGCCGGTAATCCCCAGGCCGGAGCCAAGATAAAACAGGGAGAAGATCACACCATAGGCCGAACCGTAGGCCAGGGAGCCGTAATAGCGCTTGATAAGGAAGGCGAGTACGTCGAATTCAGCGCCAAGCAGAAAACCCAGCAGGATGGCGCTGACCAGCGCTGCATCCGGGTATAGCGCATACAAGAGGCATGCGAGTACGCCACCGCAGGCAACGGCTTGCATGACACGCGGCGCGAACACATGGTCCATTGCAAAGCCGACCGTGATGCGTGCGAGCAGCAACGAAAAACCGAACACTGTGGATACCAGCGCGCGGGCTGCTTCCGGTGTCCAGCCTGACTCGGTGAGCAGAGGCACTTGCTGGCTGACAAGGCTGGTCGCTGTCAGCCCCAGCATGAAGAACAGGATGTTAAGCACGATGAACGAGCGTTCCTTGCGCACTTCACTAAACGGAAGGCCAGGAAGAAGTGCCGCAGGCTCGTTGTTGGCAGCTTTTTGGGGTGCTGGCGCTTCTTTCAGGCACCAGAACACGAGGGGCCAACTGATTGCCAGGACCAGGATGCCCAGGCCCAGGACTGCTCCACGCCAGCCATAGATCGGAATCATCGCGGCCGTGAAGAGGGGAACCAGGGTACTGCCGATGCCGATACCGCCATTGGCGCAGCCAAGCGCAAAACCAAGACGACGGTCAAACCATTGTGATACCGCCTGGAGGTAACCCAGTGGCCACAGCCCGAATGCTGCAATTGGCACCAAGGCCCAGAGCAGATAAAAGACAAAGAGATTGGCCGGGGTGAAATAGAGCGCTATCAGGCTCAGTGCAAACAAGGGGATCGAGGCCAGTACCGTGCGGCGAGGACCAAAGCGATCGACACACCAGCCTTGCAGAGGAGATACCAGGACGATCATGTAGGCCACGAGGGTAAAGGCAAACGACACCTGGACGCGTGACCAGCCGAATTCCTGTTCGATTGGCTGAATGTAGGCACTGATGGTAAGCACCGCGATCACGCTGGGACCCAACGCCAGGCCGGCCGCCGCACCCAGGGTTGTCAGGATGCCGGCTGCAGCAGGTTTTACAGTGGAATCGGAAGCCAAGTGCTATCCCTCCAGTACAGTTGTCCTCAGGGCTTGAGGAGAGCGTTGAGCGGTTCAATCACTGCCTGGGCCCACAACTCATAACCTTTGGTGGTGGGGTGCAAGGCGTCACTCATTACATCAGCCGGGATATTGCCGTTGGCATCGAGAAATACATGGCTGATATCGAGATAATTAACCCTGTCACCATCGTGCAAGCGCGCGATGACCGAATTGATGGTGGCGATATCCTTGCGCATCGGGTCATTGGCCTGGCGGTACGGGAATACTCCCAACAGCAGGATTTTTGCATCAGGAAAGCGGGCTTGCAGTTCCAGCACGACGGCACCGACACCTTCGGCAATTTCCGGAGCGGTGTTGGTACGCGTATTGTTGACACCGATCAGCAGCATGATGGCCTTGGGGCTGAAACCCTCGCCTTCACCATTGCGCAGTCGCCACAGCACTCCCTGGGTGGTGTCGCCTGCAATACCGAAGTTGGCTACCTTCATGTTGCTGAAATATTTGTCGAACACCGGTTTGCCGGCATAGGGTTCCCTGTCGCTGTCCCACCAGTCGGTGATGGAATCGCCCATGAACAACACATCGATGTCACCCTTTTTGGCTATTTCGACAAAAGACTGGTGCTGGGGCAGGAAATTGACCGAGAGGTCTGGATTGATGGCACTGTTGAAGCCGGGAGCACGCAGTGCAACCAGCGCGGGAAACTTCTGCAGGATCTGTTTGGTCTCGCCATCTACGCCAGCGAGGAACGCATTGAGACTGTTGCTGACCTGTTCGACCTCAGCCGGCGTGGGCACGGCCATTTTGACGACTTCTGGTACCGGAGCAGGGCGTGGCTGGGCCTGGACACCGGTGCCGGCAAATGCTGCCAGCAGGCCCAGGCAAAGCAGGCTGTAACGGGAAAACAATGGCTTGAATGAGTGCCGTGGCATGGACGTCCCCTTGTGTATAGTTGTTGTTATTAGAGGAGCAAGATAACCGACTTTGAGCAAGTGGTCACCTTTCCAGCCAAAAAAGCCCCGGTTAATCGTGACCAGCCAGATGGCAAGGCAGTAAGAACAGTCTTTGCCTTGGCGCAGGGTTCTTTATGAACAAAGAAGCGTTGAATTCACGGCAGGAGCAGCCTGTAGAAAGCGTCAGCGAACAGGGCAAGCCCCTGCAATACTTTCCACATGCCGTGACTCCCTGACGGGTGGACCAATACAGGATAAACCTGACCGGTTAATGGCGTGCGCTTGACAGCAAGGTTACCCGCAGAACTTGGCCGACTTGCAGGAGGTCATCAGCCAAGCCATTGACTTGACGGATGCTGTTGACGCTCGTGCCATACAGGCTGGCGATGCGCCACAGGGTTTCCCCGCGACGAACCCGATGGCTGACTTCACTGACGGTAGCCACTTGCTGGTTGCCTGAGGCGGTTTGGGCTGATCCGGGGATCTGCAGCACTTGTCCAGGCTTGATCATATCGCCCCTGATGCCATTGGCTACGCGAATCTGACGGACGCTGACGCCTGTGCGCTTGGCAATCCTGTCAAGGCTGTCGCCTTTGCGTACAGTGTAATTTTGAATGCTGGCGGTGATGGGTGCGGCACTGGCGGAGATTGGGGCTGCAGCTGCAGCAGGGGCCACGGCGGTTATTGCCTGTGCGGTATTGGCGGAGCTGGCTTTCTGTCCTGCACCACCTGCGACATAGGCTTCATAGGGTTGGGTGAACAGGGCAACGTGGTAATGCGGGGGATTGCGTTCCCGTGTGACATCCAGCACATCGGCCTTTTCGAGTGAAAGCAGGGTGGTTTCCAGCCAAGCGCGGCATTTCGAAACTTGGGGAATCCTGAGGTCTACTGCCATTCCCGTTGGATGCACGGAGTTTTGCGAGGCATTGGCGGGCTGTTTGTTCATGGGGCGGGTCAGGCTGGTCACTGTCATCTTTTCGCCACAGGCTGAGTTATATTGCGTACTCAGGCGATCCAGAAAGGTTTTTACGGCAGGACGGGCGTAGGGATAGGATACATTGGCCAGGTCCATCAACCCGGTTCGCTGGATTTTGACAAGATGGCCGGACTGCACAAAGCGGTTTACTGCCTGGCCATTTTCCAGAAAGCTGTACCCATAGCTGACGGCAAGCATATTCTGCCGCTCCATGCTCTGGCGGGAACCCAACAGGGTCTGGGCCTGAAGGCTGGAATTCATGCCCAACACCAGAAGTGCCAGGACTTTTATCGATACTTGTAGGGTTCCTACCAGTCTATGCATGTGAACCTGCCCCTGGAAATGTTCGGCTTGCCGGAATTTGTTTTTAGCCATACGGCTGCTTTGTGGAGGCAATCTTCGCGCCATTTATTAGAAATGTCTAGTATCATGTTGATTTCAATGTAAAAGAGATTTCAGGCCCCCTGGAGGGCCCTGTGTATGCTGATTTTGCCCCACGCCTGCTTCCTGCACGTCCCCAAAACCGGCGGCTCCTGGGTCAAGAAGGCTATCAAGGCTGCAGGCATCTCCGCCAGTGAATTCAGCCTGGCGGGCTACACTCACGTGGGACTGAGCCAGTGTCCCTGTCCGGAAAAGTTCAAGTTTGCCTTCGTCCGGCACCCGGTTTCACTGTACCGCTCATATTGGCAGTTCAAGATGACCACGGGCTGGGATGCCCGTAACGAACTGGACATGGCCTGTCACTCCCAGGATTTTCAGGAATTTATCCGGAAGGTGCTGGAGCTATACCCGGGTGTCTACGGACGCAGCCTGAATGATTTTGTGGGTGAGCCGGGACATGAAATCGAATTCGTCGGACGTTATGAGAATCTCGTAGAGGATTTGATTCGCGCCCTGCATTTGGCTGGCGAGCAGTTCGACGAAGCCGCCATCCGTAATTTGCCACCCTATAATGTCAGCGACAAGAAAAATGCGCCCGCTATCTATTCTCCAGAACTGGAAGCGGCCGTGCGCGATGCTGAGAAATCAGTAATGGAACGTTTCGGTTACAAGTGAGCCGCCATGATATCTACCAACCAGATTTACATCAGGGGAATTGACCATCTGCGGGGCCTGGCCGCATTGATGGTCTTGTTTTATCACGCGATTCACAGTGGTGATCTGGTGCCGCAAGCGTATGTGCCCCAGTTTCCCGTGCTAAGTTTGCTTGAAGAAGGGCACACCGGTGTTGCCCTGTTCATTACCATTACTGGTTTCATTTTCACGTTCATTATTGGCGAGAACCAGATCTCCTATCCGCGCTTTCTTTTCAACCGCTTTCTCAGGATTTTTCCGTTGCTGTTCGTGGTTTCACTGTTTGCTGCCTTTGTGGTGGATGGTGTCAAGGCAGCCGATCCGCTCGCGCTGGTGAAGTTCTTCAATCTGTTCGGAGGCGGCGTGTACTGGGGTACATGGACCCTGGTCGTGGAATTCCAGTTCTATCTGTTTTTCCCTGTCTTCTACCTGTACTTTCGTGACACCTGGCGTGGTCCGCTCCAGAAATACTTGCCGTATATCGGACTGATCATGCTCGCGTTCGCCTTCCGGGTGATTTTTTACACTCAAGCAGACAATGCCCAGGATATCGGCTATTGGACCATCTTTGGCAGGATCGACCAGTTCATGATGGGAGCGATGGCTTGCCTCTTGTTGAAGGATCTGGAACGCGGCGGTTGGCTGCGCAGCCACTACAGCGGGCTGGGCATATTTCTGGTGTCATTGGCTTTGCTGGTGCTGGTCTATCACTACCTGAATACGCAGCTGATGTTTGTAACGGCGCCGCCTTCACCAAGCACTGGATGGCTGGTGGTGCCCGCGCTGGAAGGCTTGCTCTATGGCGGGATATTGCTGGGTTGGGTGGTATTCAGCAAAAATTTCACTGGCAGGATTTCGGCATTCTTTGCCTATATCGGGGCAATTTCCTATTCAACGTACCTGCTTCAATTCGGTGTGCTGCTGTTCAGCCTGCAATTGAGCAACCGCTTCGGTTGGCAGTTCAGTGAAGATGTCTTTATAAACAAATTGCTGCTGGCGGTGCTGCTGGTTTATCCGCTGACGCTGGTGCTGAGCATGCTGTCATACGAGCTCATTGAGAAGCCGTTTTTTCGCAAGCGCATGAATTACATCATCAGATGAATTGCTGCCAGGGCACTTCCTCCTGCCATGGATTACTTTGACGGCAGGGGAAGCGAGGACTGCGTTGGAACGGGGGGATCAATCGGGGACGTACGCCATCTGCATGCTGCGATGCGCGGTTTCCAGGAAGTACGCCGCAGAGCCATATTGTTCTTCATACTGCTTGAGCGGGTTCAGCGTTACGATATCGTCCCATCCCATGCCGATGTTAAGTTGCTCGGCGAGAGTCAGATGCAGTTCAGAGTACATGTTGCGCATGCGCAGTACTGCAGTCCCGTTGGTGACGGGGCCATGCGCCGGAATGACGATGGTATCGGCGCTGACTATCGCACTCAATTTGTCGTAGGCGCTCATCAACCCGCCGATAAAGCCGCCCTGGCGATAGTCGAGCACAGGCCATTCTCCGACGGTCAGTGGGCCGCCGGTGATCAAGGTGTCCAGAATGGGGAAGTACAGGAAAATGTCACCGTTGGTGTGTGCCGCCGGCAAATAGCCATAGATGATTTCCTGCCCTGCGAATTTCATGCGGCCATCGCCACTGACAGTCTGGGTGGGAATGCCGACATCAGCCAAGGGGCCGTAGCGGCCTTCGTAGGTGGCGGACAATAGGGCGTTCTGCAGGCACATTTTGGTGTTTTCGTGGGCGATGATGATGCCGCCCTCGGCGCCAACGCGTTCGTTGGAACCGGTCTGCTCCGGATGAAAGTGGGTGTTGATCAGGGTGTGGATCTTGTCCTGTTTGGCAACGTCCTTAACCGCTGCCAGCAAGGCATCGCTGTTGGCAGCCAGTCCGCCGTCTACCATCAGGGCGCCACCCTCGTTCATGCCGGGGATGACGAAGACATTGCAGCCGGCGCCCTGCACCACCCAGGCGTAACCAAGATCGATGCGGGTGATTTCTGCCGGTGCGGCCTGCGCCGTTGCGAGCGGCGCCAAAGTATTGGCAAGGGCGGCGGCACCCAAGGCCTGGGTGCCGACACTCATGAAGTTGCGTCGGGAAAATGATTTTTTCATAGTCTTGTTCTTATTGGTGATCGAAGGAACCCGGGACCAGCGCTTGTAATTCTTGTGCTGCTTCCAGCGGGAAAACGCTCCAGGGGTAATAGAACGGCGGGCCAACGTTGGGCCAGAACGGCGTTACATCCAATTCTTCGGTTGCCCCCAGGCTGCGCAGTAGGTCAGCCATTTTGGTATTGGGGGGCTGACGCATTTGCAGGAATCCCACCTGTCCACGCGCCATCGCATGATCCAGCGCAGTGAGGCCGTCTACATCCTTGCCGTTGATATTGGCGCCCAATTCCACCAGCGCCTGCACAACCTTCTCGTTGTTGACCTTCACTGCGTAATGCAGGGGGGTACCACCACGGGTGCGTTGCAGGTGATGGGGGACGGCGCGCACATTCAAATCAGCGCCCGCATCGACCAACAGGCGCAAGGCTTCTACCTGTTGATCCGGATTGGCGCGCGCTCCAGCGAGCACCGATGCCGGTGTTTGCAAATCGGCTTGCATATGGTTGGCACTGGCGCCATGTTCCAGCAACATTTTGACGGCTTCGACATCGCCGCTATCGGCAGCCATCATCAATGGTGTGGTGCCGCGTGACAGCGCGCCACCGCGTTGCTTGGCAGGGCGCAGCCACACTTGCATGTTTGGATTGGCGCCGCGTTCGAGCAACATTTGCAGAATTATCGTGCCCGATGTTTCATTCAGGGAGTCGCCCGGATTGACTCGGGTGGTGTTGCGGCGCTGGATGACGGCGAGCAAGGGGGCTTGGCCAAACACGTCCCATTGCTGCACATCGGCACCGGCTTCGATCAGGCGTTTCGCAATGTCCCAGTGGCTGTTCATGATGGCAAGTAGCAGGGGAGATACGCCTTCCGGGTCGGGCTTGTCCAGATCAACAGCGTTATTGACCAACACTTCAACACAGGCGAGACAGTTTTCGCGGATGGAGTACATCAAGGGGGTAAAACCGCCACTGTCGAGGCTCTTGGCACGGCCTTCCTTGGTCAGGTGGCGACGGTAATCGCGCGCGATGGATTGCGCATTGATGTCAGCGCCTTGTTCGATGAGGTAGCTCATCATCTCCGGATGACGGCGGGCTGACGCCCACATCAAGGCCGACTGTTCACCAAAGCGTTCGATCACATTGATGGCGGCGCCGTTTTTCACCAGGAGTTTTGCGGCCTCTACATTGCCAGTGCGGGCGACCAGCATGAGTGCAGTCTGGCCTTCCTCGTTGGGGGACTCTACATCGGCACCGGAGTCCAGCAACAATTTGAGCAGCTCCAGATTAGCCACTTCCGCCGCAAGTTGCATCGGGTTGGAGCCATACCGGTTGGCCAGCGTTACGTCGGCTCCTGCCTTGATCAGGTTTTTGACACGATCGACATCTTCCTCATAAACCGCCCAATGCAGCGCAGTGCTATCGTCAGGACCACGCCAATCGATACCGGCATCTGCAGGGGGTTCGATAGCATCGATCGCCAAAGCATAAGGAGTGCCACTCAGCATCAATACCGAGAATGCGACTCCCTGGAAAATTTTACGAACCGGTTTCATTGATATTTTCCTGCGTTGATAACCGTTGTTGCACTCTTCTGCCTAAACTTCGGAGAAGGGGCCGGGACTATCGGCAAATTCGTCCAGATGTACGCCGGCGCGATCCAGCATCGTATGCAACAGCTGGGAATGCGGCGTGTTCTGCTTGTACGCCAGATGCTGGCCACCCTTGATTCCACCGCCTTTGCCGATCAGGACGGAAGGAAGTGGATCGTTGTTGTGGCGGTCGCTGTTGCTCATGTTGCTGCCGAACAGGATGATGGTGTTGTCTAGCACATTGCCGTTACCGTCCTGAATGCCCTTCAGGCGCTCGGCAAATTTCAGCACGCGTTCAGTCTGGAAGCGCTGCACGCGTACCAGTTTCTCGTAGCTGTCTTCTTTTTCCTGGTGGTGCGACAGCGGATGGAATGCTTCTTCGATACCCAGATTGGTGAACACCCTCATGCTGGCTTCCTTGACCATGCGCATGGAGGCGATGCGGGTCTGGTTGGTTTCAAAGGCCAGCGCCATCATTTCAAACTGGATATCCAGCAATTCGGTGAAATCATCTGGCGGTCCAAGCGGGGCTTCAGGCAAGTTGGCCAGTCCACGTGCGCCATCTTCCAGCTTCGAGATGCGCAGTTCGATTTCGCGTACCGAATCCAGATAGTCGCTGACGCGTGCACGGTCAGCCGGATCCAGTTTGCGGTTCAGGCTGTCGGTGGCTTCTTTCACATAATCCAGCAGGCTGTTGGAATGGCCCAGAATCGCGATGCGATCTTCGTAGTTATCGCCCTGGCCGAACATGGTGTAGAACACCTTGCGCGGGTTGCCTTCCAATGGAAGTGGTTGCTGGGGGGTACGGTAATTGATCGCGCCGCCGGGTTCGCCGCACAGTTCCAGCGATTGCAGTGGTGTCTTCTCGCCGAGCACGCGGGCGGCCAATTGGTCGGCAGTCATGCCGCGGGTACCCGTGGGCGTTCTGTCACGGGTGTTGGGGTCCACACAGGACAACCAGGTTTCCTCGATGATGCCGTGCGGGTTGGAGCTTTCACCGCCTTTGTTGCGCAGGCCGCTGACCACTGTCACATATTCATTGAGTGACCTGAGTGGTTCC
>Ga0209134_10000223_pt1 | contig 14563 bp, 13 predicted proteins | sample LauGreSp1BDMLBSN_2_FD_187566 | JGI IMG/M metagenome (GOLD analysis project Ga0209134, IMG submission 187566) | Freshwater lake microbial communities from Lake Michigan, USA - Sp13.BD.MLB.SN (SPAdes) (version 2) | ecosystem: Environmental > Aquatic > Freshwater > Lake | place: Lake Michigan, USA... | reverse complement strand
AATAGGACGCCAACTTTTGTGACCAAAAACATAAAAGATACTGGTTACGCCAAACCACTTGGGAAAGAGGACGAACATTTAAAATTATTTGTAAAACAAAATAACTCCGAAGGTTTTGGAGCCATTGCCTTTAATCTTGGTTCTAAATTAGATATGGTTACTAATCAAAAATCGTTTGAAGCCGTTTACTGCATTGACGAAAATGAATATAATGGAAATGTAACGGTGCAATTGCGGGTTAAGGATTTGAAGAACTAAATTTTCCCATTTCAATAAAATAGTAAGAGTTTGGAATTGGAAATTTCACAAAAGAGATAACCTAATTAGCCCCGATAGAAATGAAAATAAAAAATGTCCCGATTTTTTTTCGGGACATTTTTTATTGTAATGGATAGCGGGAAAGACGTTTACTAAAATGCGCAAGCCATTCGCTTCAAAAAAAATATACAATCTTGTAATTAAGAAAAAGTCTTTATTTCCAATTTTTCTCCGTCGAAAACGCCATAGGTGAAATAGCCTATCCAATCGCCTAGATTAACGTACTCGGAATTTTCGCCAACTTGGACAATCATGGGAAGGTGACGGTGGCCAAAAACAAAGTAATTGTAGTGTTTAGTTTCTAATTTTCGTTTGGTGTATTGAATCAACCATTCGTTGTCTTCTCCTAAAAAAACCACGTCTTCAGCGCCTGAAATCAATTTGTTTTTTACTGAAAGGTGTTGGGCCAATTTCATGCCAATATCGGGATGCAACCAGCGGTAGAGCCATTTGGAAAAAGGATGCACAAAGACTTTTTTCATTCGTTTGTAGCCTTTATCGCCGGGACCTTTGCCATCGCCATGGCCAATCAAAAAGGTTTTTTCGTTGAACGTAAATTCTTTATTATCGTGGTAAACTGGAATGTTCAATTCTTTTTGGAAATAGTCGTTCATCCACAAATCGTGATTACCAACAAAGAAATAAATTGGGATGCCACTATCTCTAATTTCGGCTAATTTTCCGAGAACTCTTACAAATCCTTTAGGAACTACGGTTTTGTATTCAAACCAAAAATCGAATAAATCTCCTAAAAGAAATATTGCTTCGGCATCTTTTTTTACCTCATCCAGCCAAGCTACAAATTTTTGTTCGCGAGGAAAACTTGCTTCTGGTGTAGGAGCTCCAAAATGTTGGTCGGATGCGAAGTAGATTTTTTTAGACATTGGAAAAATTATAAATTATCGGAAGCATACCACTCGGCAAAAGAGCTTTCGGTTTCTTGTAATTTTAAAGAATGTAAAAGAATATTATTAGGCAATCTATCGCTAATTTTCTTAGCAAAATCAATTACCATATTTTCACTTGTAGGTTGGTAATCGACTAAAATAACATGGTGTCCCCGTTTTTTTAGTTCTTCAGCCAATTCTACGTGAGGGGTGTTTTTATTAAAAACGGAGGCGTGGTCAAACAAATCAACAATTTCTTCTCGGACAATTTTCTTCAAATCGGAAAAATCGATTACCATACCAAATTTTACATTGGATTGGTCTAAAATTGGTGTTCCAATAACGGTTACCGAAAGTTTATAGCTGTGCCCGTGCACATTTTTGCATTTTCCATCATAGCCATAAAGGGCATGACCGGTTTCAAAAGAAAACTGCTTAGTAATTCGGATTTTACTCATGGAGAAATTATTTAAATGCAAATTTAGTGAAATTTACTTGTTATCGTTTCTGTTTTTAGCACGATAATACATCCAATAGGCAATTCCTACTAAAATCACGAAAGGTAAGAAGGTTCCAATTATTATTCCTATTTGGTACGAAGCATCTGGTGCGTGCTTCACTTTATCGGTAATATTAACTTGTTGGATTAAGGGTAAAACGTTCATTATGATGAATTAAATTAAACTATTACTAGGGATAGTTCTTACAAATTTACAAAAAAAGGCCAACTCTAGAGTGACCTTTTTGTAATTGTTGAGGTGTTTTGTTATGGGTTTTGCTCGAAACTTTGGTTTTCATTAGCAACAGAAGCTCTTGCATTTAGCACTTTATTATCACTTCCTACCAAAAATGCTGCAAAACTTATATTAGCCGAATTGGCAACATCTGCAGGTATTGGAATGGAAAAGTTTTTGGTAATAGAACTTCCATTAGTTGTTCCTGAAACTGCATCTCCTAATATATTTGTTATGGCACTTCGCAATACATGGTTATGTTCAAAATTGTATAAAATAGCATCTCCATTATAGTAGTTAGTGTAATTACGTTGGTCGTAAATTAATTTATCTTCCAGCAGATAAACTACCAATTTTAAATCGGAATAATCTTGTAAAAACTTCATTTTCACATCCAAATTAATAGTTCCGTTGGCCACTGTAGAATTCAATGCTAATCCTAAAAAGGTATTGTTACCAGTTAAATCTAAAGCTTGTTGGATATTAGTTGGTTCTGGAAATGTCCAAACCGTCATTCGATTCAATCTAGAAACTGGCAAAGCCAAAGGAGTGTTGGGTAAAATTAAATTTTTTAAAGGAGCTATTCCTGCAAAACTATACGGATCGTTTCCATTATGGATGGCTACCGTTACCGCTTTATCAGTTTGTGCTTTTACCTGATCAATTGCATAAGCAACTCTAGTACAATTGCCACACCACGTTCCGGTGTAATCTTCAATTAATACTCTTTTTTTAAAGTATCCTGAAATAGCTGGAGCGTTAAGGCTTTGATCGGGAGTATTCTCCACAACAATAGTGTCTGCACAAGAAGAAAACAAAAAAGCTCCAAATAAAAAACTAAGTAAGTAACCTTTTTTCATAGTAAGTAAATATTAAATTCTAACCTAATACAAATTAAACAAAATAAATTTTAATCTTATCCTTTTTATTCATTAATTTGTATGACTAATTCCGTTTTTATGAAAAAATTATTCTTTTTATTACTTTTTGTGGGAATGCATTGTTTTTCTCAAAAGAATTTACCCGATTTAAATCTATCTACCTTAGATGGTAAAAAAGTTTCTTTAAAAAATGATTTTTCTGAAAAAGATAAATTATATGTTTTTTCTTTTTGGGCTAGTTGGTGCGGACCTTGCATTAATGAATTAGATGAAATAAATGAAGTGCAGGAAGAATGGAAAAAAACCGTAAACTTTGAAGTTATTGCAGTTGCAACCGATGATTCTAGAACTCAAAAAAGAGTAAAACCACTGGTTAATGGCAAAGGATGGGAATACCTCATTTTATTAGATACCAATCAGGATTTTAAAAGAGCGCTTTCTATTGTAAATATTCCGTACACAATTGTCGTTAAAAACAATAAGATTGTGCACATTCAAAATGGCTATGTACCCGGTAGCGAAGTAGATTTGTTAGAAAAACTGAAGTCTTTATAAATTATGAAACTATACCAATACCTTTTACTATTACTTCCGTTTACTGTTTTATCTCAAGAAAAAGCTGAAGCTAGTTTTTTTGGAGGATTTGAATCCAATGCCCAATGGTACCTTAACGATACCGGTTTGAAAGACGAATTCAACAACCCAACGGTACATCCAGAGGACCCAATACGCTCAACCAATTATCTTTTTTTAAATTTCAAATATAAAAATTGGTCTGCTGGAATTCAACATGAAGCTTATGAAAAAAATGCTTTATTGAATATGAATCCAAAATATGTGGGAAGAAATGTAGCTACTTATTTTGCGCAATATAAAACAGAAAAAATAGACCTTACTGCAGGTTATTTCTACGAGCAGTTTGGTAGTGGTTTACTTTACCGAAGCTGGGAAGACAGAGCCTTGGGTATCAATAATGCTTTGCGCGGTGGTAGGGTGATTTTTAAACCTACAAAATTCTTAACTTTTAAATCTATTTATGGCCAACAACGAACTGGTTTTGATGTGGCGAATAGCAAGATTTATGGAATGGATGCCGAAGTAACCTTATCGGATGTATTAAAATACAACACCACTACTCTTTCTCTTGGCTTAACCTATGTTGGAAGAGACGAAAAAACGGCTATTGAAAACCCAAAATTCAAAAATTTAACCAATGGCTTTGCTGGAAGATTAAGTCTTACTCACAATTCCTTTTATCTTTCTACCGAATACGATTATAAGTCAAAAGATGCGGTGGTTCAAGTTACCGATCAAATTGACAACAACTTGATTAAAGCCGGAAGTGCGGTATTGCTTAACCTTGGATATTCTAAAAAAGGATTTGGTATAGATGGAACTTTTAGACGATTAGAAAACATGAGTTTCTTTTCGGAACGGAGTGCAAAAGGGAATTCCTATAACGACCGAATTATGAATTTTATTCCGAGTTTAACCAAACAAAATCATTACAATTTAGCCAATATTTATGTTTATCAAGCACAACCAAATGTTATCCTTGCCGATAAAGATTTGGTAAAAGCTGGAGAAATAGGCGGCCAAGTTGATGTTTTTTATGATGTAAAAAAAGGAACTTCACTTGGAGGTAAAAATGGGATGAAATTGGCTTTCAATTTTTCTAATTGGAATGCTTTGGGGGGTACTTTTTACATCTACAATCCACAAGATTATAAAACCGATTTTCTAGGTTTTGGGAAAAGATATTTTACCGATTATAATTTTGAAGTAACTAAAAAATGGAATTCCAAATGGCAAACTATCTTTAGTTACATCAACCAATATTATAATAAGAAAATGATTCAAGAAACTTCTGGCGAGGTTAATACTAATATTTTAGCGGCAGAAGCAACTTATAAATTTACAGCATCTAGATCCATTAGAGTAGTTGGAGAACATTTGTGGGCAGATCACGACAAGAAAAATTGGGCTGGTGCAACCGCTGAATTAAATCTAAACTCCAAGCTATCTTTTTACCTATCCGATTTGTATAACTACGGAAATGATGTGGATTATTTGCGTAATCATTATTATAATGTAGGTGGAGCTTATAGAAAAAAAGCCACTCGAGTAGCCTTAAACTATGGTAGACAAAGAGGTGGTTTAGTATGTGTAGGCGGCGTTTGTAGATATGTTCCTGAAAGTTCGGGCTTGTCCTTGTCTTTAAATACTTCGTTTTAAATTCTATGAAACAATTAAAAAAAGTTCTGTTTTCACTTTTTATTGGAAGTTTTACAATACTTTTTTCTTGTAATCCCTCCGAAGACGATTATGTTTCCGTTCCGTTGTCACCAGTTGCTGTCGATTTAACGCAAGTACCTTACCCAAAACTATCCGATTATAAGTTTTTTGAGGGCGAATTAAAAAACATGCTTCCTTCTTATGGAGTATTACCATACAAACCAACCAGTGAACTTTTTACAGATTATGCTGAAAAAAAACGATTTGTATGGATGCCTAACGGATTAAAAGCTACCTATCAAGGAGATGCAAAAACGCTGAATTTACCAATTGGATCGGCCATTATCAAAATGTTTTATTACAACAATGTATCCCCTAATAATACCACTCGAATTATTGAAACTAGATTAATGATTCGAAAAGATTCGGGTTGGATTTTTGCGGAATATGTATGGAATACAGAACAAACTGAAGCGTATTTACAGAATCAAGGTTCGCAAACTTCCGTCACTTGGACGGACGAATGGAACAACTTAAGAACCATTAATTATAAGATTCCTTCCACGGTTACCGATTGTAAAAGATGCCATGGTTTAAATAATGGCACCAGATTTCCTATTGGGATAAAACCACAAAATTTAAATAGTAATTTTACTTTTTCAGAGGGTTCTAAAAATCAATTAAGTAAGTGGATTGAATATGGCTATTTAGAAAATAATTTACCTGCTACTATTGTTTCCGTTGTAGACTATAAAGACGCCACGCAGCCATTACTACTTAGAGTTCGGTCTTATTTTGATATTAATTGTGCGCATTGCCATGAAGATGGTGCAGAAGCAGATGTTTTTGATTTGAGATTCGATTTTAATAAAACTGCCGACCTAGCTAATATGGGCGTTGGTGTTGCTGCACAACATTTCCTTTTGGGATATAATGGACGAATCGTTCAACCAGGAAATATTGGACAATCCATATTATTCTATCGGGTTCAAACCGAAACGGACAACTTTTACATGATGCCTCCTTTAGGAAGAACTACAAAACACGATCAAGGAGTACAACTAATTCAGGACTGGATTAACTCTTTATAACAACCTGAATTAAAACCCTAAAATCAATCGGGCAATAGCAAAATAGAGTAAAATTCCAAAAACATCATTAGTGGTAGTAATAAATGGACCTGTAGCAATTGCAGGGTCAATTTTGTTTTTATGTAAAAATAATGGCACTAATGTTCCTAATGTTGCAGCAAAGAGAATCACCACTATCATGGAGATAGAAATAGCAATTCCAACTTGGTATTGTTGGTACATAATGGAATGAAATACCAACAAAAACATGGATATTATAGATCCAGAAATCATTGCAACAATTAGTTCTTTTTTGAAATAATTTTTGCTGAATTCTATTAATGACCCATTTGCCAAACCTTGTACTACAATTGCCGAAGCCTGAACACCAATATTTCCTGCGGTTGCAGATAAAAGTGGTACAAAAATAATAAGTGTTGAATATTTAGTAAATGCGGCTTGATTACCTTTGAGGACAAATGAGGCAATAATTTCAATCACCATACCAATTAAAAGCCATGGTAAACGTCCTTTGATCATTTCTAAAACGCTATCTCCCGCTTCAACGTCTTGGGTGATACCCGCAGCCATCTGGTAATCTTTGTCGGCTTCTTCTTTAATAACGTCAACAATGTCATCAATAGTTACACGACCTACCAAACGTCCCATTTCATCTACAACTGGAATTGCTTCTAGATCGTATTTTTGCATAATTCGGGCAACTTCTACATTGGGAGTATTTACTTTTACGTAATCTACTTTTTTGATGTATACATCGCTAATCATGGTTTTAGTAGAGGTAGTCAGTAAATCTTTTAAAGACAATCTTCCTTTCAATCGATTTTCATCATCCACCACATAAATAGAATGTACACGAGTTACGTGTTCCGCCTGAAGTCGCATTTCTTTTACGCAAGTAAGTACGTTCCAGTTTTCATTAACTTTCACTAACTCCTTTCCCATTAATCCACCCGCTTCATCTTCATCGTAACGCAATAACTCTACAATGTCTTTAGCGTGTTCAACATCCTCTAATTCTGAGATTACTTCCTCTTTTTTACTCTGAGAAAGTTCCGAGATAATGTCGGCAGCATCATCGGTATCTAATTCATCAAGCTCTTCGGCAATTTCTTTAGCAGAAAGACCCTGAAGTATTTTTTCCCGAACATCATCTTCTAATTCGGTTAGAATTTCGGCAGTAATTTCGCTATCTAAAATTTTGAAAATATAAATAGCCTCTTCGATTTCTAACTCGTCAAAAATCTCGGCAATATCAGCATGGTGCAGGTCATTCAATAAAACTTCCAATTCCTGGTCGTTTTTTTGATGAATGAGTTGCTCTATTTGAACTAAAAGTTCTTTGCTGATTTTAAACTGCATTGGCCTCTATTTTTAGGGTAAGTTCTATAAATTGTTCTACCGACAATTGTTCTGGTCGGAGGTCAAAGATAGTGTCTTCTCTTAAATTATCCGACAAATTTAAGGATTTTAAACTATTTCGCATGGTTTTTCTTCGTTGTTGAAAAGCCATTTTCACTACCGTGTAAAGCATTTTTTCATTACAAGGCAAAGTGTAATTTTCTTTTCTTCGCATTCGCATCACACCCGATTTTACTCTTGGTGGCGGAATAAAAACAGTTTCATCTACCGTGAATAAATATTCAACATCATAAAATGCTTGGGCTAAAACAGAAAGAATTCCGTAGACTTTACTTCCTTTTTTGGAACAAATACGTTCGGCAACTTCTTTTTGGAACATGCCCGAAAACTCAGGTATTTGTGCACGAAATTCCAAAGCTCTAAATACAATTTGAGTTGAAATATTATACGGAAAATTGCCTATTATAGCAAATTGTTTCCCTTCAAAAACTTCGTTGATATTAAAACGTAAAAAATCTTTAGAGATAATCTTGTCTTGTAATTGTGGATAATTTTCGTTCAAATACGTAACCGATTCGGTATCTATTTCAATGGCATAGGTCGTAACTGGTTTTTCCAGAAGGTATTTGGTTAACACGCCCATTCCGGGACCAATTTCTAAAACAGTATCGTATCCCTCGAGATTTAAGGTGTCGGCAATTGCTTTGGCAATAGATTCATCTTTTAAAAAATGTTGTCCGAGGTGTTTTTTGGCTTTTACTTTTTCCATAGTCTTTGTGAGGCATTAAGCAATCTCACTTTATTAATTATTTATTCTCGCGAAGGCGCAAAAGGAAAATTATTTGTTTTTAATTCGATTGAAAAAATTCCGAAACTAATTCTAATTCGGTTCTAAATGCTAATACTTTATCTCCAAAAAGAGATAATCCTTCGGCTCTAAACTTGGGTGCATCTTCCTCATAATAACGTTGCAGGGTTTCTTTGCTATCGGTGGTATATTGTGCCGCATAGGTCATTCCTCCCATTTCTTCCTCAACCAAAACCCGAACCAATCGAGCAGAGGTAAATTTGCCTGTAGCTAAAATTTCGGGAATGTGCTTTTCTTGCATCCATTGCAACCATTGGTGTTGGATGCTGGAATCTATATTGCTGGTAACGTTATATAAAATCATAATTTGGGGTTTAATGTATTAATTTTAGCACTTCTGCTTCGCTCTTTAATTGAAATTTAACTACTAAATTTCTTTATCGCCACGAAGCTTCCTGTACTTCTTCTGAGCAGTAACGTAGTAAATGCTGTCTTCGTGCTTGGTTATTAGTTCTTCGTACAACGGTTGGGCTTTTTCGACTTCGTTATTTTGACTATAAATTTCTGCCGAATAAAATAATGCTTCATCGATGTAAATGCACTCTTTGAAATTATCTAAAATTTGTTGGTAGTTGGCTAATGCCGATGCGGTATCACCCATACTTTCGTAGATATTTCCTACTCTTAAAAGGGTTATAGGTTCAATGGCATCGCCTTTATTTTCATTTAAAATTGCTTGAAAGGCAGCCAAAGCATCTTGTTTTTTATCTTGAAATAATAAGAAATCGGCACGCGAGAATTTCTTTAATGCTACTTGGGTAGAATCTTCCACAGTGTTATCGGAAATTAACAGAAACAGATCCAATGCATCGTTCGCAATTAATTGGGTTGATGCTGATTTTAGAACTTCTAACTGGTGGTTTGCCCATTTGAAATCGCCTTTGTAGTAACTTGTTTTGGCAATTTTCAAATTGGCCTCTTGCCCAATTGGACTATTATTCCCGTCGGATTCAATTTGAGAATAGTAAATTAAAGCCTGGTTGAATTTTTCTTCAAATAATAAAATGTCGGCCAATTCCATTTTGATCTCTGCAATTTGGGTTCGGTTGATGGACATTTCCAACACCTTTTTTAAAATGGATTTTCCGGCTTCGGCATCTTTTAAATTAAAAGTCACAAAATGGGCTTTCAATTTTAATAAGGACAAAGTAAAAGGGCTTTCGCCAAATTGTTTCAGTAGGGCATCCAATTCTTGACGGATTGCTTGGTAATCTTGCGGCATTGCTTTTTTGATTTTCATTTCCATCAAATAAGCATTCGATTGGATCTTTAAATCTAAATCTTGTGTGTTTTCTAAAACAAAACCTAATATTTCTTTAGCAAATTCCTCCTCCTTTTCTTCAATTGCCAATTGCCCAAGGTTTACAATATTAGCAAACGATTCGGGGTTGCGTTTATAAATTGCTTTCTGTTGAATAAAGGCTTTTCCGTATTCTTTCATTTGCACATAAAACCAACTTAGATAGTCATTCCAAAATAAATCTTGCGTTTTTTGAACGCGAATTAACAGCGCTTTTTTCAAGGAATCACTAAAATTTTCTCTTCCGTCTTCCGAAATAAATCGTGTAAATTGGTTTTGAATTGGTATTAAATTCTGTGGTGTATTAAACGATTCCGTCAAGAACATTTCTATCATGTTATCTGTATCCCCCTTTTGCCCATAAAGCAACGCCATTTGAAAATTAAAATTAAATTTCGGTTCTAATGTTAACGCAATTTGATAGGCTTCAAGTGCATAATCGACTAGTGCTTTTCGTTCAAAAGTAGTTGCTATTGCATATACTTCATTAGGGTTTTTCCGAATTTTATCTAAAGCTTGATTGTAGTATTTTTTTGCCTTATCCGTATTTTTTTGCATCTGAAAATTATACCCTAATTCTACCAACAAACTCCCCTGTTTGTATTTATTATAGCGCTCTTCTAATACTTTATTGGCTTTTTCAAATTGTTGCAATTGTTGGTAACAAGTAATTGTTTGCTGGAAATAATTGAAATTATTGGGTTGGGATTTCAACAATTCTTCATAGGCTATTTGCGCTTTTTCAAACTCCCCTCTATCCATATAATTTTGCGCCAATTGTTCGGATTGTGCCGATACAAAAAGCGTAAATGCTAGGAAGAATAGTAAGATAAACGTTTTTTTCATCTATTGGTTTTAAAAAACAATGTACTAAAGTAACACATTTGTGCTCATTTAGTACATAGCTTTTGTAAGATTAACTTTTAGTTAATAATGTCAAATCCGGTATACTTTCGCAACACTTCTGGAATTACGATTCCTTCAGGGGTTTGGTAATTTTCTAAAATTCCGGCAAGAACCCTTGGCAATGCTAGTGAACTTCCGTTAAGGGTATGTGCCAATTGGTTTTTTCCGTCTTTATCTTTAAATCGCAATTTTAAACGATTGGCTTGGTAGGTTTCAAAATTAGAAACGGATGAAATTTCCAACCAACGTTCTTGAGCAGTAGAATAAACTTCAAAATCATAGGTTAAAGCTGAAGCAAAACCCATATCCCCACCACAAAGACGCAAGACTCTATAAGGCAATTGCAATTCTCTTAGGATGTTTTTTACGTGTTCTACCATTTCATCTAATGCTTCATACGATTTATCCGGATGCTCCACGCGTACAATTTCTACTTTATCAAATTGGTGTAAACGATTCAATCCACGAACGTGAGCACCATAAGAACCAGCCTCTCTTCGGAAACAGGGTGTGTATCCGGTGCATTTTACTGGCAAATCATTTTCAGTAAAAATTACATCGCGGAAAATATTAGTTACCGGAACTTCTGCTGTTGGAATTAAATATAAATCATCTGTTGCATCATGGTACATCTGCCCTTCTTTATCTGGCAATTGTCCTGTTCCATATGCGGAAGCTTCATTTACCAAATGAGGCACTTGGTATTCTAAATAACCTGCATCGGTATTTTTATCTAAGAAATAAGTAATTAAAGCACGTTGCAATTTGGCTCCTTTTCCTTTATAAACTGGAAATCCTGCACCTGTTATTTTAACTCCTAATTCAAAATCTATAATGTCGTATTTTTTTACTAATTCCCAATGAGGTAATGCACCTTCGTGTAATTTTGGAACGTCTCCTTCTTCAAAAACATTTAAGTTTTCTTCAGGGGTTTTTCCTACAGGAACAATGTCTGCTGGTAAATTAGGAAGCAAATACATTTTTTGCAATAAATCGGCAGCAAGAATTTCAATTTTTTCAGAAATAGCTTTCCCTTGATCCCTCAAAAGAACGGTTTTTTGTTTTAAAATTTCTGCTTTTGCTGTCTCTCCATTCTTCATCATGGCTCCAATATCTTTGGATAGCTTGTTGGATTCGGATAAAGTATTGTCAAGTTCTACTTGGGCAGTTCTACGATTCTCATCGAGTTGCACAATTTCTTCCACAATGGCTTTAGCATCCATATTTTTTTTGGCTAAAGCAGCAATCACTTTCTCTTGATTTTCCCTAATAACAGCTATTTGTAACATGACTTGATTTTTAATGAGAATGCAAATTTAAGAAATTGCTTTCTATTTAAAGAATAATATAAAAAAGATTGCTCTGTTCGTAACTAATTAAAAAACAGATGTTTGAGTAAATTTTAACAGAAACAATGTGCTAACCAAAAATATTTATTTGTACTTTAGCAAAAATGTATCCTAATTATGAAAATAACTTACTTAGCATTATTACTTTTTTCTGTTACTTTTTCTTTTGCACAAAAGGAACAAGATGTACTTAATGAACTCATAAATTCTGAAATGAAATCCGCATCCAATTTAATGGCCGTTGCGGTAAATCCGAATACTTTAAATTATGATGTAACGTATCACAAATTAGAATTTACTATTGATCCAGCTGTTTACTTTGTAGCTGGAAAAGTCACAACTACTTATACTGCTCTGGCAAATATGAATACGATCACTTTTGACTTAGCAACTCAAATGGTAGTGACATCAGTAAAAAAAGACAATGTCAATTTGGTGTTTTCTCAAAATGCTTCCAACGAATTAGTAATTACGCTTCCGGTAACGCAAGCCATTAGTACTGCTGCAACAGTTGAAATAATTTATTCTGGGGCTCCTACAAGCGGAGGTTTCGGTTCATTTGAATCAACAACACATAATGGAGTTCCTGTTTTATGGACCCTATCAGAGCCTTTTGGGGCTAGAGATTGGTGGCCTTGTAAACAAGATTTAAACGACAAAATAAATTCTATTGATGTATATATTACTGCACCATCGCAATATATTGCAGTTTCAAATGGTTTAGAGCAATCTCAAGTTGTAAATGGTGCAAATAAAACGACTCATTTTCATCATGGCTATCCTATACCTGCTTATCTAATTTGCATGGCAGCAACCAATTATACCGTTTATACCCAAACCGCCGGAACCGCTCCCAACACTTATCCGATAGTAAATTATATTTATCCTGAAAATTTCAATAGCGCTGTGCAAACACAGTTAGATCAAACTCCATTAATTTTAGATTTGTATAGTAACTTATTTGAGATTTATCCATTTCATAATGAAAAATATGGTCATGCGCAGTTTGGATGGGGAGGCGGAATGGAACATACTACGGTTTCTTTTATGAATAACTTTAACCGAAGTTTAATTGCACATGAAATGGGTCACCAATGGTTTGGCGACAAAATCACTTGTGGCACCTGGAAAGATATTTGGTTAAATGAAGGATTTGCAACTTATTTAGCTTCTTTGGTTATAGAAAATTTTGATGGAACTGCGGCATTTGTTACAGACAAAACTAATATGATTGACTTCATTACCTCCCAACCTGGTGGCGCTGTTTATCTAACCGATACAGAAGCTACAAATGTAGGACGGATATTTAGCTCCAGATTAACTTACAATAAAGGAGCCATGGTGCTGAATATGCTGCGTTTAAAACTAGGCAACACTGCTTTTTTTCAGGCAATGAAAAATTATTTAGCAGACTCCAATTTGGCCTATAAATATGCAATTACGACCGATTTAAAATTCCACATGGAAGCAGTTTATGGAAGCTCCTTAACCGAATTTTTTAACGATTGGATATTCAATCAGGGATATCCGTCTTATACAATTACGGCTCAAAATTGGGGGGCTGGACAAGTTAAAGTAATTGTTAACCAAACACAATCAAGCACAACAGTTAGCTATTTTGAGATGCCAGTGCCATTACGTTTTGTAGATGTAAATGGTCAAATTTTTGATACCGTTGTAAACAACACAACAAATGGGCAAGAGTTTATTATTTCGGTTCCTTTTTCAATAACTGGGGTAGAATTTGATCCAAAAAAGGATATTATTTCCAAAGACAATAACATCTCATTAGCAAATGAAAATTTCGAATTAGAAAAAGCAATTTGCCTCTACCCAAATCCTGCAACCGACGTACTACACATTCAGTTACCTACTTCAATAACTCTAGAAAAAGTAACCATTTTCAACAACCTTGGGCAAATAGTTTTAGAAAATAATGCTTTAGATTTTTCGTTATCTTCAATTTCTTCCGGCGTTTATTCGGTTCAATTACAAACTTCAGAAGGTCTTTTTCATAAAAAAATTATAAAAAATTAGTCCTAAACAATATAAATAGTAAAAAGTAAGGCGAAAACCTTACTTTTGCTTTTTATAATAATACTGAAACACAAAAATGGAATTTGCAATTAAACTTTCTCAGTTCTTACTGAGCTTATCAATACTTATTGTTCTACATGAATTAGGCCACTTCATACCAGCCAAATTATTCAAAACTAGAGTAGAAAAATTTTATCTTTTCTTTGATTTAAAATATTCTTTATTCAAAAAGAAAATTGGTGAAACCGAATACGGTATTGGATGGTTGCCGCTTGGTGGCTATGTTAAAATATCGGGGATGATTGACGAAAGTATGGATAAAGAACAAATGGCATTGCCACCACAACCGTGGGAATTCCGTTCAAAACCAACTTGGCAACGATTAATAATCATGTTAGGTGGTGTTACCGTAAACTTCCTATTAGCTTTTATTATCTATATTGGGATGACTTTTTACTATGGCGAGCAATATATTGCTAACGAAAATGTAAAAGACGGAATTTGGGTAAATAATCCTACGGTAGAAAAATTAGGATTTAAAACAGGGGATAAAATTGTTTCGATTGATGGTATTAAAGTCACCAAATTTGACGATATC
>Ga0209134_10000222_pt1 | contig 14620 bp, 18 predicted proteins | sample LauGreSp1BDMLBSN_2_FD_187566 | JGI IMG/M metagenome (GOLD analysis project Ga0209134, IMG submission 187566) | Freshwater lake microbial communities from Lake Michigan, USA - Sp13.BD.MLB.SN (SPAdes) (version 2) | ecosystem: Environmental > Aquatic > Freshwater > Lake | place: Lake Michigan, USA... | reverse complement strand
CCTTCTGATCATCTCGATCGGCCTACACGAGTTTGGCCACGCTTGGATGGCCGATTTACGCGGCGACCCACTGCCGCGCATGCAGGGCCGCGTGACGCTCAATCCCTTCGCCCATGCCGACCCGATTGGCACCATCGCCCTCCCGGCGGTCATGATCTTCCTCAGCCCGGGCTTCGGGCTCATCGGCTGGGGCAAGCCCGTCCAGATTTCCCTGCCTAATCCGAAAACCCGCCGGATGGATGATATCTATATTACCTTGGCCGGCCCGGCGATGAACTTGGTGCTTTGCTTCGCTTTCGCCCTCATCGGCGGCCTGGGTAACTTCGATCCCAAGACCCAGGAGGTCGTCATCCGCTTCTTGGTCGGTGGCATCTACCTCAACGCTGGCCTCGTGGTCTTTAACCTCATCCCCATTCCGCCCTTAGATGGCTCCCGCCTAGCGCTGCGTCTCGGGCTTTTTTCCGAGGAGATCTTCCTCTCCCTTGCCCGCTGGGGGTTCATCATCCTGATCATCCTCGTCAACCTGCCACCGTTCCTCCGGGTAATGCATTCAGGAATTGTCCTGCTGGCCTCACCATGGCTTGGCCTCTGGGAATTACTCTCCTGACCGCCGGTCCAAGCCACGAGAGGCTTGCCTATTCGCCGCCTTCGGGCGAATCTCGGGCCATGCAAACCCTCGGCGAACGTCTCCAAGAAGCCCGTCAGCGACTGGGCGTGACCCTCCGCGAAGCCGCGGAGTTCACCAAGATCCGCACCGATTACCTCCAGTCGATGGAGGCCAACCAATTTGAGTCCATTCCCCTCGCCGACGTCTACAAGCGCGGCTTCGTGAAGGTCTATGCGAAGTACCTTCGCCTCGACGACGAGAAGGCGGGCGCTGATTTCAACACGCATCATTCCGCCAAGGCCTCCCGTCGCCCACTCGAAGCCGGGGCCGACGAAGACACCGCCTTTGAGCCAGAGGCTGCCGTCAGCTCGATCACGCTCAGCCGCGACACGGTGATTTACGCCGTCATCGGGATTGCCGTCATCGCGATTATTGCGGCGTTTTTTATCTAAGCTCGTCCTCCGCGAAACGGTCGCAGCCCAAACCGGTAGTGGAGGTTGCGGTCCCCGTGCCGCCAGCGAGCCGACCCCACCAAATCACACTCACTTCGGTCAAGGCCGGGGTCCGCTATCAGGTGATCGAACTGAACACGGGTGAGACCCCCGGGGTCGGTATGCTTGCCCCGCGCGATAAGCCAGTGGTCATCAATGTAAAGGGTCCGAGCGAGCTTCGCTCCTCCGCAGTCGAACACCTACGCGTCAAGATTGACGGCATCCCGTTTCCGATTTCGCCCACGATTACTGGGGTGATGATCGTAGCCCTGCCCGACACCTTCACCTCCCCGCCGATACCCAGGGCCGCGCCCGGCCCGACCCCGGCGCCGAAGGCGAAGAAAGTCCGTTAAGCCGAGGGGATTGACCCTTTCGGCTTCTGGCCTTATTTATCTGGTGTAGTGCCCCCGCGCCTTGAACAACGTGTCCTCGTCCTTAACCGTCTCTGGCAGCCGGTTAATATCGTGGGCGTGCTTCGCGCGATGAGCCTCTTGTTCCGCGGCCGTGCCTCCGCGATTCATGCCGACCCCGCCGGCCACCGCGTGCTTAGCTCCGAAGAGTGGATGCGTTTCTCTCTGGAGGAGCCGCCGCCGCCCGCCGAATCCGTGCGCTCCCCTTGCATCGTGCTCCGCATACCGCGCGTACTCCTCCTCGGCGAATACGACCGCGTCCCGCGGCGCGAAATTCGGTTCTCCCGGCGCAACGTCTACCTGCGCGACGCCAACACCTGCCAATATTGCGGCCGCACGTTCCGCGACGAGGAACTCAACCTCGACCATGTCGTCCCGCGCGACATCGGCGGCAAGACGAACTGGGAGAACATCGTGACGGCCTGCGTCCGCTGTAATTCGCGAAAGGCTAACCGGTTGCCGGAGCAAGCGGGGATGACCCTCCGGCATGCCCCGACGAAGCCCAAGTGGCGCTTAGTCGTCGCGTCCTCGCTCTCGGCTGAAGAGGTCGAGTGCTGGAAGGAATTCCTCGAGGTTACGCCCGCTGGTCAACTTCCCTGGCGGAACTGAGCGACGGCGATTTCCTTGGTGCGGGTAACCAGATTCGAACTGGTGTATCCACTTTGGAAGAGTGGTGTCCTACCACTGAACGATACCCGCGTGGCCAAGGACGCTCACTATTCCTAGCCGTCTGCCCGGGGTCAAGCCTCGCCCTTCGTCCGCCTGGCCGCCCTGAAGCGGAAAATCGGCCGGGGAAAGCGTGGTTTACCGACCCAGTCAAGCCGGGCTGCGGTGGATGACGCTGATGCTACCGTTGGTCTCGACGATCACATCCTTAGCCTGCTCGATGTTGGCGAGCCCAGCCGAACGTAGTGCGGACATGAGTTCATGGTGCGTGATTCGTTCACGGTGCATGACTTTCTCCTGCACGGCACCATCACGGACGAGGAAGACCGGCCGGCCGACGAGCGCCCAATTCACGAACGGGAAATGGCGCGAGAGCTGGAGCATACACCAGTTGATCAAGATGATGGTGCCAGCTAGGAAGAGGCCACCCCCAAGGCTGTTGTCGCCTCCATTCATGGCGTTCTGCACGGTGTTGCTCAGGATAAGCAGCAGGATGAAGTCAAAGGGCGTCAGCATACCGGTCTGGCGCCGGCCGGTGAGGCGGATGAGGAACAGTAAGAACCCGTAGACGATGATGCCGCGGATGAGGAGCTCCCACCAAGGGAGCACAGGAATCAGCATAGTCCCAAGGTCGAAGGGTTGCCGGACGGCTTGGGCGAGCATGGGTCACATTAGGCCAGGCCCCTGCGTAGGGCGATAGCGTTTGCGCTTCACGCTGGGCAGACTTCGGGCATCCTGCGCCCATGGCCCGTAACGCCCGCACCTCCGCTCCAGTCGTCAGCGACGTCCTGCTGATGGCAACCCCCTCGAAAAACGCCGACCTTCGCTGGTTCGGCGGTTTCCACGCCTCGGACCCCTTTCCGGCTTTCTCCGCCAAGGGCCGCCGGATTGGTCTGCTGCCTGGCATGGAAGTCGGGCGTGCAAAAGACGAATCGGCTTTCGATGAAGTGCTTAACCTCAGCGCCATCATCATCGATCTTCGCAAGACCAACCCGAAGGCCGGCGTGGCCGACGCCATCGTCTTCGCCGCACTCCAGCGAGGCATCCATCGCTTCCGCGTGCCGGCTGATTTCCCGGTCGGACTCTTCCAGCGGCTGCGCGAGCTCGGACTCGAACTCCACGCCATCGGTGCCCAGCAGAACGAGCGCGGCGCCCCCGAGCTCTTTCCCCAGCGTCAAGTAAAGTCGAAGGCGGAACTTGCTGGTATCCGCGCTGGCAACAAGGCGGCCGTAGCCGGATTCAAGGCCGTCGAGAAGTTGCTCGCCGAAGCTAAACCCGACAAGAAAGGCTTACTGCAGTGGCAAGGGAAGACGCTGACGGCCGAGATTCTAAAGGAAGAGGCGCAGGTTGCCATCCTCCGCCAGGGCGGGCTGTGTGATATTGGCCTGATCATCGCCCCCGGCGACCAAGCCGTTGATTGCCACTGCTCCGGCTCCGGCCCGATCCGCGCCAACGAACTCATTGTCTGCGACATCTATCCACGCCACATCGCGTCGCATCATTACGGCGATATGACCCGCACCTACCTCAAGGGGAAGGCCAACGCAAAGCAGCGCAAGATGGTCCTCGCGGTCCTTGAATCCCAACGCCGCGCAATCAAGGCCATCCGCGCCGGCGTGACAGGCGCCAAGGTGCACACGGTCGTGCAGGATTATTTCAAGTCGCTGGGTTACAAGTCGGGCCTAGTGAAAGGCGTCTACGTGGGGTTCTTCCACGGCACAGGTCACGGGCTCGGTTACGATATCCATGAAGAGCCTTCGCTCTCCATTCGTAACCCGCACCCGCTCATCGTTGGTCACGCGGTCACGGTCGAACCGGGCCTATATTATCCCGGTATCGGCGGCTGCCGTTTCGAGGATTGTGTGGTGGTCACGAAGAAGGGCAGCGAGCTGCTTTCCTCCCATCCCTACAACTGGGAAATCGCCTGAGTATGGTCAAAGGGCGGGGCAGGGCCGGTTCGCATACGTCGCTGACGGATGCCGCCCGTCCCGTGGCCGAGGCCCTCGAACGTTATGGCCGCGTCTCCCGCGGTGTCATCAGTGCACGCGTCCGCGCGAGCACGCTTTCGATTAAGATTATGAAGATCGGCGGCGGCTTGCGCATCACGGTCGTCTCCAAAGGCTCCCGCCAAGAACTCCACGTCTACGGCCTCACCGCGGAACGGGCCGGCGAGATTCTTTCCGGACCAGATTTCGCCGGCTATAAGTTAAACTTCGCCGATGCCTGACGCCCCTACGATTGTTGCCGAAGTCACGGCCGCCGACTGGGCCGCCACCGGCGCCGGGTGGACGCACCTGCCCTACCTCGCGCGCTTCCGCGCCGAACGGCTGCCACTTACTTGGGAAGGTTTCTTCACTGGCCGCCACCACGCGGTGCTCGAGAGCGGGCGCTCTGGTAGTCTGACGATCGCCGTCCCCTCTGCCGCCCGTACGACAACCTTTTTCGCGGATGGCCGCGTGGTCATGCATGCCGCCGATGGCGCGCATGAAGAGGCCACTGAACAACCGCTTGCTTACCTTCGTCGCTGGTCGCGCGAAGTCCGTGCCCCCCGTCTGATAGGCTGGCCAGATTTCCAAGGCGGGCTGATCGCCTTGCTCGGCTATGAGCTCGCCGCACAGTTCGAGCCAGTGAAGCCCGCGCCGGCCGACGTCTTGGCGCCACTCGCGGCTTTTCTTGAGGCACATGAAGCCTGCGTTTTCGACGCCGCCAAGTGCGAGCTGACGGTCGTCATACTCTGCCCGGTCGGTTCGCCGAACTCCGCCCTGCGCGCCGCCCGCGCCCGCGCCCTCGATCTCGCCGCCCGGTGGGATGCCACTTGTGCGCAACCGGCGGCGTCCCTGCCTCCGTCCACCGTCCCGCCGGCACCGCTGGCGCAGTCGCTCGATGAGCCCGCTTTCGTCCGCGCCGTCGAGCGCTGCTTAGATTACATCGCTGCTGGGGACACTTATCAGATCAATCTTTCCACTCGTCTCGAGGTGCCGCGGCTCGATGCGGCGCTGGCTTACGAGATCTTGCGGACGGCGAATCCTTCGCCCTACATGGGTCTGGTCCGCTTGCCGGGTGCGACACTCGTCTGTGGTTCGCCTGAGCTCCTCGTCGAGGTCTCCGCCGGCCGGGTCGCCTCGCGTCCGATCGCCGGCACGCGCCCGCGCGGCGCTGACGAGGCTGCCGACCTGGCCTGGGCACAGGAACTTTCCGGCGACACGAAGGAGAAGGCCGAACACCTGATGCTCGTCGACCTGCTGCGGAACGACGTCGGCCGCGTCTCGCGGCCAGGCACGGTCCGCGTGCCGGAGTTCATGGCGGTCGAGCGTTACTCGCATGTGATGCATCTGGTTTCGCAGGTCGAAGGCATTCTTCAGGCTTCCGCGGGACCGGCTGACGTCGTCCGCGCGCTCTTCCCGGGGGGCACCGTCACGGGCGCGCCGAAGGTGCGTACGATGCAGGTCATCGCCGAACTCGAGCCGGTCGCACGCGGCTATTATACTGGCTCACTTGGTTGGATTGGCGCTTCGGGTGATCTCTGCCTCAACATCATCATCCGCTCCCTCTGGTCCGCTGAGGATCGCACGTTCATCCAGGCTGGGGCCGGCATCGTCGCCGACTCTGTGCCGGCCCGCGAATACGCCGAAAGCATGCGTAAGGCCCAGGCCCCGTTACTGGCCGCCGCGCGCGCGGCCTTGGTCCGATGATCGGCTGGCGCCAAGGTGAATGGGTTACGGTGGCCGATGGCGCCGAGGTTTCCGCCTTGGTCCCCGGCCCGTCGCTCTTCGAGACGTTTGCCTTACGCGCGGGACGCATCGCGTGCCTCCCGGATCACCTTGATCGACTCGCCGCCGCGTGTCCGCGCCTCGGTTTAGATCCTGCACGCCTCATCCTCGGCAGTTCAGCGGATACGGCACGCTGGTCCGCTCCGCTGGGCGGACTGCTTGGACGCAATGCGCTGACGGAGGCGATCGTCCGCCTGATTGTGGCTCCGCGCGGCGATGGCCTTGCCACGGAGTGGCTCACGCTCCGGCCGCTGCCCGCCACACCGTCGGCGATGGATCTCTATCAGCTCACTCTTCGTCGTGACGCGCCCGAATGGCTACCTCGCCCGAAGAGCGGTCCATGGAAGAACTCCGCGGACGCCTGGCGCGAGCTCCGTACCTTCGCCGATCGGCCGGACGCCGAGGGCGTCCAGCTCGATACCCGCGGGTGCCTCAGTGAGGGCGCGCGTAGCTCCTTGGCTTGGTGGGACGGCTCCTGCTGGAATTTTCCTTCGGTTGAGACGGGCCGGCTACCCGGTACGGCTTCGGCGCAACTCCGCGGCGTGCTTATCCAGGCTGGTCGACCGGTCCGGGACGTATCTTGGCCAGCCTTTCCGGTCTCCGCTGAATCGATGCTCGTGCTCCGTTCGACGTTCGATGGCGGCGCCGTCCTCGCTCGCTCTTATCATGCCGACGGCCGAATCCTCTGGCAGCCGTCTGGCCCGCAGGTCGAAGCGACGCGGGCCTTGGCCTTGCTCGCGGCGTGGCGGGCTCAGCGCTGCATCAGCTTCGCGTAGACCGGTAAGGCGGTGGCGAGCACCAGTAGGCCGAGGAAGACGACGCTCACTAAGGCGGAGAAGCAGGTTGCGACGAGTAGCTTGGCGATCCGTACGACCGGCTCCTCATCCTTACGCAGGTGAGCGCGCGCCGCGTAGGTGGTGATGGCGAGGCCGATGACGAGTAGCGTTATGAGGACGGCGCCGAAGTGGTTGAAATAGAGTCCGGTCAAACCAGGCAGGGCACCAGCCTCACCGGTGATCGTCGCCACGAGGATAGGTTGTGAGCGAAAGGCGATGGCGCCAGCGGCGGCGGGGAGGGTGGCGGTCAGGAATACGGCCAAGGCGGAGACGATCTGGAGCTCGCGAGGGGTCATGAGTTGAGTATTCCAAGCCCTGCTGGCAGGGTCAACGTTGGGATTCTCCCTCGCCAAACCCGGCGGTTCGTCCTACGTAAGGAGGACATGGATTCTGCTTGGTATCTCTGGCCGGTCTTCGTTCTCCTTAACGGCAGCGCGGCGGGGATTGCGCTCGTCGCCGGGGTGGTCTCGGCCCTTTCGCATACCGAGCTGGAAGACCTCCGCCGGCAGGACGCTAAGGCCGCGGTATCGATCGAACGATCGCGCGGCGACCAAGGGAACACCCTTGCTGCCTTCGAGGTGCTCTCTGGGGCCTTTGTCGGCATGAGCGCCCTGCTGGGCGGTTTCCTGATCGGCTCGCGGTTCCTGGAGCGTATGTCCGAGAGCTGGCTGGTCGCTGTCCTCACCGCCCTCGCCTTTATCGCCGTCTCCTTCGTGATGGCTTGGCTGACGATTATGCTCCCCCGTAAGCTGGGTATGCACTTCCGCGTTACGCTCGCCCCGCGTATTGCCTCCTCGCTCAAACTCGTCCGCGGCGCTGCAAAGATTCTCCGGACCTTCGGGAAACTACATGACTCGCTCGCTCCACCAGAAGAGCCGGGCGTCGATCGGGCCGATGCGGATATCGGCAGCCTTGCCCAGGCCGCCGCCCGAGAAGGTAAAATCACGCAAGCGGAGAGCAACCTCGTGGCTAACGCCGTCCGGCTGGACGACATTCCTGTCTCGCATGTCCTGACGCCCCGGCCGGTCGTGACCTCTATTGAGGCCGACCTCACGGTCGCCGATGTGCTCCGCCTTTACCCAACCGTGCCGCATGGCCGCATGCCGGTCTGGGAGCAGAATCCGGATCGTATTGTCGGCGTCGTGCGTCGGCGCGATATCCTCAAGGCCGCGGGTGAAAACCGCCGTGAAGTCCGCGTCCGTGAGCTCATGGGTAAGCCGCACATCGTACCGGAGAGCGCCACACTTTCCGATGCGCTCCATGATCTCGTCCGGGCGCACCAGCACCTGGCGGTCGTCGTCGATGAGTTCGGCGCCTTCGCCGGGGTGATCACGCTCGAGGACGTCTTCGAGTCGCTGCTCGGCGTTGAGATCTACGAGAAGGACGACCCTCACCCGGACATGCGCGAACTGGCTCGGCAGCGCGGCCATCGCGTCGGCCGTCGCTCCGGCCCCGAGGCTTCGCCCAAGGCGGGAACATGAACGCCGCCGCGCTCGCCTACTGGACGCACGACCTCGATCCGGTCGCGATCCATTTCCCAGAAAGCTGGGGCTTGCGCGGGGTGCATTGGTACGGGCTCGCCTACGCGGCGGGCTTCATGGTCGCGGCATATCTTCTCGGCCGTTGGCGGCGCGCGGGACTCACGCCTCTGCGGAATGCACTCGACGAGTCCACGCTGATCACCGCGGTGATGGTGGGCGTCATCACAGGCGGCCGTCTCGGCCATGTCTTCCTGTATGCCCGCGAGGAATTCGCGGCCGACCCGATGATGGTCTTCCGCATCTGGCAGGGTGGGATGGCCAGTCATGGCGGCTTTCTGGGTGTGCTCCTCGCGGGTGTCTGGTTCGCACGCCGGATGAAGGCGGACTTCTTCGCCGTGGGCGATTTGCTCTGCGCCCTCGCCCCGGCGGGACTTCTCTTCGGACGACTCGCCAACTTCGTGAACGGCGAATTGGTCGGCAATCCGTCCACGGTCGCCTGGGCGGTGATCTTCCCGCACGACGGTCCGATGCCTCGCCACCCGTCGCAGCTCTATGAAGCGTTCGGCGAAGGCCTGCTGCCGCTTCTCTGGGTGCTCTTCCGCTACCCACGTCGCTTGCCGCCCGGGCGGATCGCCGGCGAATTTCTCCTGCTCTATTCCGCTGGACGAATCGTCTCCGAATGCTTCCGCTCCGCCCAGGATGGGTATGTCCTCGGTCTCACGGCCGGCCAGTTCTGGACGTTGCCACTCGCTGCGCTGGGGCTGTTCCTCGTCCTGCGCTCCCGTCGTTCGGCTGAATGATGTTGCCCGTGCGAGCGGACGGTGGGAAAACTCCCTTGCGCCATGACGAACGTCCCGCTCCTTGATCTCGGCCCGCAGAACCGCGCCCTCGAGGCCCAGTTCGAGACTGCCTTCCGCGATGTCCTGCGCTCGAATATGTTCATCATGGGACCTCGCCTCGAGGCCTTTGAGAAGGACTGCGCTTCGTTCCTCGGGGTAAAGCATGCGCTCGGGGTCTCCTCTGGCACCGATGCGCTTCTGCTCGCGCTCATGGCGCTTGATATCGGTGAAGGCGACGAGGTCCTGTTGCCCTCCTTCACCTTCTTCGCCACCGCGGGTTCCGTGGCCCGCCTCGGCGCGACCCCGGTCTGGGTCGACGTCAATCCGCACGACTTCAATATCGATCTCGCGGATGCCGCCCGGAAGGTCGGTCCGCGGACCCGTGCAATCATGCCGGTCCACCTGTTTGGCCAGTCCTCCGACCTTGACGCCATCCAGGCGTTTGCCTCTGCCCATAAGCTTCGCGTGATCGAAGACGCCGCCCAGTCGATGGGCTCCCGCTGGAAAGGCCGCGCCACGATGTCGTCCGGCGACTTCGGCGCCACGAGTTTCTTCCCGTCTAAGAACCTGGGCGGCATGGGCGACTCCGGTCTAGTCACCACGCAGGACGACGCGCTCGCTGAGCGCGCGCGCATCCTCCGCGTGCACGGTATGCAGCCGAAGTATTTCCACCGCGAGGTTGGGGCCAATTTCCGCATGGACCCGCTCCAGGCTGCGCTGCTGCACATCAAGCTACCGCACCTGCCGGAGTATAACTGCGCGCGCGCGGGCAACGCGGCTTTCTACCACGCATCCCTCAAGGGTCGTGCGGGTGTCGCCGAGAACCGTGCGGGCGCCGACAAGGCTGCAAAGATCCTCCTACCGGTCGACTTCTCCGGCCAGGGTATCTGGAACCAGTTCACGCTCCGCGTAACCGGTGGCCGACGCGATACGCTCAAGGCCTTCCTGACCGCACGCAAGATTGGCTGCGAAATCTACTACCCGATCCCGCTCCATCGCCAGCAGTGTTTCGCGGACCAGAAGTATCGCGGCTTCGACAGCGTACCGGTTTCCGAACAACTTTCCGCCGAGGTGCTCAGCATCCCGATCTTCCCTGAGCTCAGCGTCGAACAGCGCCAGTGGGTCTCCGACTCACTCGCAGATTTCGCTGCCGGGAAGACGGAGTGACTCGGAGTTAGGGGCGCCACTGCGTGGCGTCCGTTCGCTGCGCGGGGTAGTGGTCCGATTAACGTAGCTAAGCCCCTACTAGGACCCCAGCCAATCATCCGGTCTCCGGTTTCCCTTCGTTACGTATCTAACCGCTAACCGCCGATACCTGTGAGTTTAGAAAAACCGTACCGTCTTAATCCGCATCTTCTCGTGTTCGGCGTCGGTGCACGGGGCGTCGATGGGAACGGAGGGAGCCTTGTCGTTCGGGACCACGAGTTTGTTTGCGAGCAGGTACTGTTCGACCTCGGCGCCAGAAATATCGGGGAGCATCACTCCGGCGATTTCGACGCAGGGGGAAAGGCGCTGACCGCTCTTCTCGACCATCTCGGCATAGTTCGCCGGATTATTGATAATGTCCACATCCTGGTAGTTCAGGGCGTACTTCGCCATGATGGCGCGCACGCCGTTGCTCCAGCCACAACTGGGTTTGAGGTAACAACGGATATCCATGGCCGTACCAATGCCGACCTTCGGCTAGTAATCAAGCCCGGCGACCTTTTCGCCCCGCCTTTTCCTCCGCAGCTGGTATCGCCGGCTCGTACCAGTAGCCGATCCCGTGAATCGTCCGCAGGCATTCCAGGGATTTACCGTGGGCGGCGTAGGCGTCGCGGATTTTAGCGATATATTGGTCGAGCGAGCGACTGCGGATGTCGGCATGCACGCCCCAGACGGCGTGGATTAGGCTGTGCCGGCTAATGATGACACCTGGATTTGCGTGCAGGTGATAGAGGATGCCGAGCTCTTTGCGGCCCAGCTTGCGGGTTTTGTTGCCGGCAAAGACGATCTCGAGTCGCTCAGGATGGACTTCGGCGCCGTTGAAGATGAAGACATCAGTCCCGAGTGCCGCATTGCCCGTAAGGCGACTGTCGCCCGAAGTCTCGCTACGGCGGAGAACGGCGCGGATGCGCGCGACCAGCTCCTCGGAGTGGTGAGGCTTACCAATGAAATCATCAGCGCCGGCCTCGAGCGCGCGCGCGACATGCTTACCATCGCGCTGTGCCGAGAGGAAAATCACGGCGGGCGAATGGCTCATCCGGCGAATCGTTTCCAGCACCGCGAACCCATCTAGGTCAGGCAGACTGGGGTCGAGCAAGACCAGATGGACATAGGATTCCCCGACAAATTTGAGCGCGGTGGCGCCCTTGTGAAAGACTTGGGTGGAAAGACCGGCGGTCAGGAGATCGTCTGCGAGCGAGGCGGCGAGGCTACGATCGTCTTCGATGATGACCACCAAGGGCTTCTGCTTGGAGCTCATGCAGAATCAGGGTGGGGGTAAGACTAGGGGTAATCACATATGTAAAAAATCCCTCGAGGTTGCCAAGCCCCATTAAAAGGCTAAGTTATATTAGAAATGAGCGAAGTCCCTCAACCTAGCGTCGCCCGGAAGTGGGCCATCCGCGCCTTCCTGATTCTTTTCATCACCTCCGCGGCATGGGCCGCCTGGTACGGTAACCAGCAGCAGCAAATCCATGGCCGCAAGTCCGACGGCAAGCCTAAGGATCCCTACGAAGACCGGAGCCTTTTCGGCCGATAGCCCCCCAGGAAGGGCTACCCAGCGGTGGGTATTTCAAAAATCTTGACCACAAGGCCTTCGTTCCTAAGTTCCTCACTTCCACCGACCGCCCCCTTCGTCTAGCCCGGTCCAGGACACCTCGTTTTCATTGAGGTAACTGGGGTTCGAATCCCCAAGGGGGCGCCAGGTGGAAGCTTTTCGATTCGTTCTCTCCAAAAGGGAGGACGGACCATTGGTTTGGACTTACTCACATTGCCCCTTGCCTAAGTTCAAAAATTATTGAAACATCGGTTAGCCCTCAGCCCTGCTGGTCTAACCCCGATGAAGCTTCCATCCGAAAAGTCCGCCGGCCGGCGTAAAAGTCGCCCCACTTTCGAGCCCCTTCAGCCTCACGAAATCGAGCTAGCGGACTTCTTCGTCCGCATGGCCGGTATCTTGGGGGTGCCGCGCTCAGTTGCCGAGATCTACGCTCTCCTTTACGTTTCCCCAGGTCCCGTTGATTTCGACCACATCCAAGGCCGACTTGGAATGAGTAAAGGCTCTGTTAGTCAAGGACTTAAGTTCCTCAGGGGGCATGAGATGATCTTGTCGGTCAAGGAGAAGGGGGCCCGACGCGAACGCTGGCAACCGACCCCCTCGCTAGCCGCCTCCCTCGTCGCCTTACTTCGTAGCCAGGTCCTGCCGGCCCTCGAGCAAGCCCAGCCATCCCTCCAGCGTGTCCTCGCCGATGTCCAACACCACGGCGCCAATCCCGAAGTCGTGGAGCGCCTCACCCGGCTTAACCGCTGGAACAGCCGAGCCCTCGAGCTCGCGCCTTTGCTGCTCCCCCCTCCGGGAGCCTGACGTTTTCTGCCGGCTCGGCCGGTGACAGTCCTTCCTGCCCGTACGTGCCCGCGAAATCCGCCTTCACGTGCGGTAGCCTGCCCAAGTGTGTAAAGTAGGTAGTGGCGGTTAGCGGTAAGCGGATGGCGGTTAGAAAATCAAATCCATCGACCAAAATCTCTCCCGCCGATATCCCCAAACCTCTGACTTGGTTTGTTTCTTCCCAACCGCCAACCGCTAACCGCTACCACCTTTTACTTAATGATCATCGCCATCACCTCCGGCTATTTCGACCCAATGCACCGCGGCCATCTCGAGCTACTCGAGCTCTCTCGTGCCCAGGGCGACATCCTTTGGGTTATCGTCAATACCGACGCCCAGGCGGCCTTGAAGAAGGGCAAAGCCTTCATCGACCAGGACACCCGCCTCGCCGTGACGGCTGCGTTGCGCGTCGTCGACCGCGCCGTCCTCTCCGTCGACACGGATGGCTCGGTCTGCGCCACCCTCGATTGGCTCATCGGCGAGGCCAAAGCCCAAGGCCATGAGGCCATCTTCTGCAAAGGCGGCGACCGTAACGCCGGTAATATCCCGGAGATGACGGTGCTCAATAAGCACGGGGCGAAGCTCATCGACGGCTTGGGCGCCAAGATCGACAGCAGTTCCCGCATTATCGCCCAGGCGAAAACGCCTTCCGCTTGAACGAAAACCTTTCCTGACCCATCACCTATCATATGAAAAAACGCGCGCTCATCACGGGTATCACGGGCCAAGACGGCTCGTACCTCGCCGAATTTCTCTTGGCCAAGGGCTATGAGGTTCACGGCATCATCCGCCGCTCCTCCTCCTTCAATACGTCCCGTATCGAGCACCTCTACATGGAGGACCTGGTGCGCGATATCCATACGAAGAAGATTCAGCTCCACTACGGTGACCTCGGCGACTCGACCGCGCTGATTCGCCTGATCGGCGACATCCAGCCCGACGAGATCTATAACCTCGGCGCAATGTCCCACGTGAAGGTCTCCTTCGATATCCCGGAATACACCGCCGATACCGACGGCCTCGGCACGCTCCGCCTGCTCGAGGCGATTCGCATCCTGAAGATGGAGAAGAAGGTCCGCATCTACCAGGCCTCGACCTCTGAACTCTATGGCAAGGTTGTCGAAGTGCCGCAGTCCGAGACGACGCCGTTCTATCCGCGTAGCCCTTACGGCGTCGCCAAGATCTACGCTTACTGGATCACCCGAAACTATCGCGAGGCCTACGGCATGTTCGCCTCCAATGGTATTCTCTTCAACCACGAGTCCGAACGCCGGGGCGAGACCTTCGTCACCCGCAAGATCTCCCTCGCGGTCGCCAACATCATCCACGGCCGTCAGGACTGCCTCTTTCTCGGCAACCTCTCCTCCCAGCGCGACTGGGGCTACGCTCCCGACTTCGTGCAGTGCATGTGGCTCATCCTGCAGCACAAGCAGCCAGATGACTTCGTTATCGCGACGGGTAAGATGTACACCGTACGTGAATTCTGTACCCACGCATTTCGCCGCGCCGGCATCGAACTCGACTGGCAGGGCACCGGCGCCGACGAGAAGGGCGTCGACCGCAAGACGGGCAAGACCCTCGTCGCCGTCGACCCGCGCTATTTCCGCCCGACCGAGGTTGAGCAACTCCTCGGTAATCCGGCCAAGGCCATCCGTGAACTGGGCTGGAACCCGCAGCAGACCTCCTTCGAGCAGCTGGTGCAGAAGATGGTCGATCATGACCTGAAGATGGTCGCCCACGCGAACCGCTGATGGACCGCACCGCGAAGATCTACGTCGCTGGCCACCGCGGGATGGTTGGCTCCGCCATCGTCCGGGCCCTCCGCGCCGCCGGCTACACGTCCATCGTCACGCGTACGTCTGCTGAGCTCGACCTCCGCGACGGCGCCGCGACCCGCGCGTTCCTCGCCGCCGAGCAGCCAGCCACTGTGGTCA
>Ga0209134_10000221_pt1 | contig 14651 bp, 13 predicted proteins | sample LauGreSp1BDMLBSN_2_FD_187566 | JGI IMG/M metagenome (GOLD analysis project Ga0209134, IMG submission 187566) | Freshwater lake microbial communities from Lake Michigan, USA - Sp13.BD.MLB.SN (SPAdes) (version 2) | ecosystem: Environmental > Aquatic > Freshwater > Lake | place: Lake Michigan, USA... | reverse complement strand
TTCCGATCTGGTTATCGGGGTCCTTCCATGGTTTGATATGGCTCGCGACTAGATGGTCTCGGTCCTCAACGCCGGTAAGCCGGCATTGGCGCTCAACTTTTGCTACCTCATCTCGGAAGATACCTTGTCCTATACGCGCCTTCACGATTGCAAGCCTGGTAGTCTCCGGAATCAGGATGTCCTGCTTAACGGCATCCACTAGGTACTCTCCGGCTTTTTCCGAGAGTGTGTCAGCGAATTCCTCGGTGGTTTCATGCAGACTAAGGTGGCGCCCTTCCTCACGGCAGGTTCGGGCAGGTGCGCCTAGCGCGTCGATGATCACACCGGCGAATTCAGAGGAAATCTTTGTCAGGTAGAGCTCTTTGCCGCCTCCATCTGCTTTTAGCGGAGAGTGCTCCTCGCTTAGAAAAGGCGAGATACGCTCTAGCTGGTCCTTGGGTCGGAAGGGGCTGGTTTCGAAGTAGGTGACATTGACCCGCCATCCGTAGGGCGACCAATTTTTCCCGTTCTTCCCAAATTCTGAAGGCTTCGGGCTGTCGTATCCGTAAGATGTGATCAGGCCGCAGGAGACGACGTGGCTGTCACGATAAGAGAAGACCATGTCGCCCGGAGCGACCTCCCGCATGTATTCATAGAAAGGGTTCCTGACGGTGGCCTCACCATCTCGCCCACGCTTTCGTTTCGGCGACCATAGGTAACCACCCTCCCGCTCCTCGCGGTAGGTCTGACCTTGATTTACCCACCAGTATCGCACGCAGTCCAGCTTTCAGATCGGCCACTAGCTGTCCAGGCGCGTATTGGCTTATTGACGCCTAGCATAAGAAGGTAGGGTCCTGGGCCTTTTAGAATTTAAATATGACTCTATTCGTGCCCTGGCCCAGCACTTGCCAATATTCCTCCCCTTGGTTAGTTTCCCAGATCTCTAGGTATGAGCATCGTCCCACGCCATCGTTTCCTGCGCACGCAGGCTCTTAACCGTGTCTTCGATAATGCCGCCGCGTCCTATAAATTTTTCTGGTTTCTCTCAATCTTGGAGCTTTCGCGGACGTCTCATGGGCAACTGAGCTTACAGGAGATCTTTGTCGAGATGGGGGCTCAGGCTTGGCATCCGGTGAATCTCTTTCGCCTCTCCTTTGATACTAAGGACGTCGACGAAAAGTGCGTCGACCAGCTCCAAGGGGTATTGCGTGAGATTGCTGCGAAGGAGGCCAAACTCTCTGATGGGCTCCGCCCCAATTCTAGTCTGATGGAGATAAGGGCACGACTGCAGGGGTATGTGCGCGAACTTGGTTTCTTGGGCGACCTGGTGCCCATGCGCTTCCTTAGTCCCTTTGTTAATGGACGTATTCCCCAGGGGACTCTGCGCCATCGTATCAACAAAGAGATCATCCGTATCGTCGATGAGCTGAAGGTCGGCGAGGATGCTGCTCCCTATCATTTCACCCCAGGGAGGGAGAGCGTCGTCCTGCATCCGGAATGGCAGGCCTTCTTCGTTGAGCATGCCGCCATCCTAAGAGGCTTCGTGGAAATCGGTCTGGTAAGGTTCTTGCAGGCTAAGAATCCGATGGTCCCGGGTCTGGCCGATAAGTTGCGTATGCCGATGGGGCGGGATTTGGGCCGCGCTCGTTCCTTTTGGGAGCAGGCCAATCAAGCGCACCTTGCCCAACGCTCGTTACCGCTACCAAATCTCTACACTGGGAGCTCTTTAGATGAGTCCTTTGCGGTCGATCACTTCATGCCATGGAGCTACGTCGCCCACGACTATATTTGGAATACTGTTCCCACGGACCAATCCACCAACTCTTCCAAGAGCGATCGTATCCCGAGCGTCAGCCGCTATGTCGGGGGCCTTTCTGAGCTGCATCACTTCGCCCTGCGCTCTGCCGTCAAGCATTCCGCTTCAGGTAAAGCGGACTATCAGCTGCTCTCTGACCATATGTCCCTCTGGCGGCTGTCAGGCCCGGCGTTACTTGAACTCTCGGTTGAAGCGCTGTGTCTGCGCATGAACGAGACCCTTAAGGCGTTGGAAGATCAGGCGCCGGTAGAGTTCGAGCCTTACCGAAACTAGCCAGCTAAAACTAGATGCAGACCTCCCGGACCTCGACGACGACCGGCGCATTCAAGTAGCCAAGTTTGATATCGCGGTATCGATCCTCCCCGGCGGCATCCACTTCAAGCTCGCTGTCCTCAACGGCCATCCGCTGTCCTTTGCGCCCCAAGCCACTCATCGCCCAGACCCGAACCATCTCGCCTGGCACCGCTGCGAGGTATTTGTGTCTTTAGGGGATTTAAGATAGTTATTACTTTTTGTCTTAGTTAAGCTCAGGGTAGCGACTTCACGATCGGACGGAGGACTTCGTCCATCTTTAGGATATGTTCGGCAATCCACTCCTGATAGGTTTTCCATTTACTCTCGTCTTCGATAGGTGAATCCGGGCGCCAGTAAGCTATGCGGCAGGCATGCGCATCCGGTAGCTCCTGCCAATCGAGCTCGAACCCTAGTTTAGACTCGATGCTCTTACGCTGCGCGAGCAGTGCGGCGAATTGGGACTTTGATTCGGCGTCATTTATGTAGAGCTCGACGCCAAGCCGCTTCTCTCTGGAGTTTGCAGTGATGCTAAGAAGCATGCCGGCGCGACCAATAGGGCAGTTAAGCCAATGTTGAGCCCTAGGGGCGTATGGCTTAATCCTTGGAGCTGACTTGAGCAGCGATTTGACGAGAGTCTGCCATAGCTTGAGTTGAAGTTGTTTTATCGGGGAAGATCCGGTCGCAACTCGAGCCTGTTCGCGACCTATGCGCGTCCAGTTATCAGGTTTTACGATGACTTCAAACTTGGGAGCTAAGGACGAGCTACCGATTCGCCAGAGCTCTATCTGCACGCCGAAGAAGGCCAGACCTTCGTTACTATTCTCGTTTAGAAACTGAAGGGCTGCGGCATGTTCCGGACGGAATGACTCAGCTATCCAGATGATTTTCTTGGCACCGACCCCAGCGGCATAAGCGATTAGCTGACCTAGGTGCTTGTGGTTAGTCTCCTCAAGTTGGTTCTCGATAATGACCTGATCGCTTCCGTCGGAGCAGAGCATGTCGAGTTTGAAGTCCCCGACCCAGTGTTCTGTTGCAATGCATGTCAGCTCACTGAGCCCTAGCTCCTCAGAAAGCCTCTCAAGGTTCTCAGGCTGGGCGAGCCACGGGGTGAACTCGCCCGCCTCATGCTTCCATGCCTGGCGCAGGGGGACGCGGGTGAGGGCGCTGAGTTTCTTCGGTGTGCTCATGGGGGTAATTTCTAGTGGATACCTAGGATTCCAATCCGGGCAACCCCTCAATGCTTTCGTTGATCATAATTCCGGGGGCTTATTTCTATTAGGTTCTAGGACTGTAACTTAAATTAAGTTGAGCCTGCATGCTTGTCTCTTATCATTAACCGATGGGATTACTCGATTCATTATTCGGTAAAGCTAATTCAAGTAAGATTGAAGAGCTGTTAAACGAGATGCTCAGCCCAAGCAATCAGGGTTCTAGACTTGTTTTTGAGAGAAAAGTAATTTCGGAAGCAAGGTTTGGGACATGTCTACTTTACGTTCCGTCCCGCCAGCCGGTTGATCCTTCAATCTCAATCGAACGTCTCACGGCCGAATTAATTTTCCCCGAGAATGGATTTCGAATCGAATCCGAAGGAAAGACCTACCTGGTTGCATTCACGAGCCTGGATAAACTTAAGAGTATAAGTCAGGCTGAACATCACTGGGCAATCCCTTCAAAGGTCCTATGTGACAAGATCGGTAGAGCCTCAGTAAAGAACCTGCTTCTTAATCCAAATTGCCCCGAGGTTTTCTGGATAAGTTTCGAGGGAGGTATTCCAGAAGACTCAGAGCTGGGTGCGATGGAGGCTGAAAGCATCAAGGAGGCAGAAAGTGGAGACCCTTTGGTTCAATTGAGGGTGGCACGCAATTACCAGACCGGTGCTTTTGGCTTAGGTCGTATCGACCAAGTCATCAAGTATCTGACTCTCTCAGCAGAGCAGGGGAATGCGGAAGCACAGCACGCTCTGGCCGCATGCTATCTCAATCGCGAAGTCGTGGTAACTGATAACTTTGCCGAAGCTTTCAAATGGTATCGTCTTTCTGCGCTTTCAGGTCGGGTAGAAGCGCAGTGCAGCTTGGGTGCATGTTATGCCCTCGGACAAGGAACGCCCATCAATCCAGTGGAAGCTTGCCGCTGGTTTCGTAAGGCGGCGGAACAGGGTAATGCCACTGCTCAGGCCAACTTGGCTGTCTACCTCGAAAACGGTATTGGCTGCGACGTAGATGCGGATGAAGCACTTGTGTGGCTTAAGAAGTCAGCCGCGGCCGGATATGCTTCTGCGCAATACAATTTAGCTGCAAAACTCCTCCAGGAATGGACACCGGGCAAAAACGTGACGGAGGCCGAGCTTCTTCTCAACGGGTCAGCCAATCAAGGCATGGTGCCAGCGATGAAGGCTTTGTTCCATATTTACTGGAGCGGTAATGGTGCTACAGCAGATCCCGTCAAGGCAGTGCATTGGATCAAGCGTGCTGCCGAACTTGGAGATGATTCGGCTCAGGTATTGCTGGGTAGAATTTATTTATTCGAGGGTGAGTTTGAAGAAGTTCAGCCTGCTAAGGCTAAAGAATGGTTTGTGAAGGCTGCGATGGCAGGAAATCAAGACGCATTGGCGCTAGCCGGCCATGCCTCGCTATTTGGCGATGGTAAGACGCGAAGCGAAGATGATGTTATCGACGCAATGGCATGGTATGAGATAGCACTGGACGTAGATCCAGAGGTTGAAGAGAAACTTGAAATGGTAAAATCCCAGTGCCCACAACTAGTCAAAGCCGGTAGGGCTAAGGCGTTAGAACTTCGTAAGTTGATACGGCGCTAAGCTCGCAAGCGTGTCACAGAAGCCCGTCATCGTCTAGAGTCTAGCAAGTGAACTCAGATCTTTACGTATCCTGAGGCCTCGCGCAGGTATACGACCTCATTGAGTTCCAGTGTTTCTCCTTCGGAGATTAAATTGCCGATTAAGTCCAGCGCTTGGTGTGTCGGTAGGCTGCTGCGCACTTCGAATTTAAGTCCCTCGGTATCGTTCAGCTCGGCGAGAGACAGTTGACTTACCTTTGATGCCGATACTTCCGGGGAGGCAAATGGTCCGGCGAGCAGGTCCTGGCTTTCGTCCCTGCTGAAATAGAGCCCACCCCAGCCATAGACTCCGAAGCAGCTTTCGCCGGCGCCCTCTCGGTGGTGGACAACCAAGATTTCCTCAAGTTCAAGAAATTGCCAGAACATCGATGGATCATTCTCCTCTAGGCATTCTTGGAGCACTTCGTTGTCCAAGCCTGATTGACTCTGGAACAGCTCAGAGAGCTTAGGGTCGTGCAGTAACTTCCTGAAATCGATGTCCATGTCTTGTGGGAATAGCTTACGCCGTCGTTGGCTGATGGCTAGACCTTCTTGAACTTACCCAGGCTCAGGATGTGCGGCTCAGTGTTTATTCTCACCCGATCGCCTTCGATGAGTTGCTTTGCCAGCGCTCCTAAGATCTGCGCGGAGGGCTCGCCCTCGGCCATAACCTCGAAGTCGGCGGGTTCCTTAGATGCTCTCGTTGGTCCAGAAATGCAGTTTAGTGCATCAGATAAGTCGTCGAAAGGGCCAGCATCCTCGCCGTTACAGGCTTCTCCTTCGTATAAGTATTTTCCGCACAGTCCGATGATACCCCAGATGCCCCTGTAGTTTGGCGCATGCATGAGGGAGATCACGCAGGAGGCATGCATGAAGGGCAGGGCGCCTTCTTTGCAAACATCGGGTAGCTGAGTCCACATGGCGTCCTCATTCTCATCGTCCACGTAGAGGGTGACCATCAGTTCCCGATTCAGTTCGGGGTCTCCTGTAATCCGTTCCCAGTGATACTTGGCCATAGAACAGCCTATTCGTTGAGTTGGCCGTATGCTAGGACGGATTGATGCTACTTCACTTCAAAGATGCCGAGGAACGATGGTTTATTTGGAAAGCCAGCGGATGGCGTAAGATAGGCAGGCGGTGTTAATTTCGCGGTACTTCTACGTACCCAGACTTGGTCCGGCGGTATTTCGCGCCGTTTACTTCGACGAAGTCGTCTATGGAAACCAGCCTGCGGATGATCTCGAAGGTCTGCTTGTCCGGCCATTTGCTATCAACGATGTGGGTAGCCGAGTCGGTATCGCTCTCGTCGCCGCATTCGAGTAGATATCGGATTGGGTCGAGTGCTGCGTCGAGGTTCAGGTATGGCCCGGATAGCACGTCCCATTCGCTTCCCGAAAAGTAATATCCACGCCATTCGATTACTTCACAATGTCCGTAATCCGTGGCATACTTGAAGACCTCGAACTTCTCCTTTAGGATTTCGAGGACATACTCTTTAATTAGCGCATCTTGGAGGTCATCTTCGCTTATGCCGGTATCCTTAATGAGATGAGCCCTAAGTTCGGCGTCACCCATCAGTTCCTTGAGGGTTTTGTGAGTCATGAGTTAAGGCATTAAACTTCGGAAAACTCCCGCTCTTTTAGCAGGTAGCATCGTCCATTAATTGTGATGCTTCGTCCCTCGGCGACATGATTGACGCAGAGTCTTAGGGTTTGTTCAAGGGGCAGGGTGCTCGTGACCTCGTAGTCAATTAGGCTAACGTCGATGGTGTTCTTATCCATGATACAGCCAAAAGCATCTTCGAAGTCGGCAAACGGACCGGCGTCATCCTCGTATGCGCAATATTCTCCGAAGAATAAATACATACCGGCAATTTTCTCAATGCCACATCTGGCCGGATTGCCTTGCCCGTCCTCGTAGTTGAAGCTGATGAGGTCATTTCTCCCAAATGGTCCTGAAATGGAGCACTCTTCGTCCAGTAATGCTGGATTTTCATACCCCAATTCTGCCCAGAGTAGCTGGGTGGCGCTCGAATTATCGAGGATTCTACTCCAATGAATTTTTGCCACAGGCTAATTCTAACTACACGATGGCGAAGGCAAGGCATTATCGGTGCGCAAAAATGGATTTAATCATTGAAGAATAACGGGATAAACTAGACTCATATTCATGGCTGACACCTCCGGCATACGCACGGGCTTGAAGGACAACGTCGATGAGGCGATGCGGCTCTTCGTAAGCGTGGAAGAGTGGGGCGGTCTGAACCTAGCGGAGACGGAGTTCGTCCTCGAGGAGTCGCTCAAGCGCTACAGAGCGCCTTTCGACGGAGTCTTGGTCGGGGTGCTATTCTCGTTATACCGACGCTACGTAGGCATGGCCGATGTCGCCCGTCGTCAGCGATTGCTCACCCGGATGACCGAATTCTTCAGCGCCGGCCGCCAGAACCAGGCGATTTCTCTGCTCTGTTTCATCTCCGCCGATACTGATGGTCAGATCACCTCGGGTGCCGCCCTGGATCTCGCCATGGTGATGCCTGCGGACAAAGGCGAACCCCTGACTGGTCCGAAGTTCGTCGCATTCCATGGCTGCGGCGGCGTCCGTGCTAAACTCGGCAAACCAGCGTCAGACGACGAAGGCGACGTCGCCGCAGGCTTACTGCTCCTCGGTGACATGCGCCTATTGCCTCTGCTTGAGGAGATCTGGGAGCGGTTAAGTCCGGAAGGTCGTCGTCGCATGGTCTGTCGACGGAGCAATCTCGTCTCGTCTGTCGTGGTCGAATTCCTGCTCCGTCGCCTCGAGGCGGATAAGGAGGAAGAGTATTTTGGCGAACTAGGCGCGGCTCTTCACAACTTGCCCGCCTTCGCCGCCAAGCAGCCCATCAACGCGGTCTTGGATATCCGACGTAACTTTGGCCTGCCTCCGGGCAAGGAGCCGATGGAGCTACTCGGGCATGAAGATATCCCCACGGCCTTTGCCCGCTTCCGGCCTCGTCTTCAGGCGCTGATCGACCGGGAGTCTGGCCCCATTAAGGTGCTGAACGCGACAATCTCCGTTTGGGCCGAGGCCGCGGGGTGGTCTCCGCCGCAAGAGGCGGCCGACGTCGAGGAAGCTGAAGAGGAAGCGGACCTTGATGAGGAGGACAAATATCCCGATGTTATGTCGGATGAACTCCACGCGGAGTTCGCGACCATCAGCGCCGGGAACGGCTTTGCCGACGCCTCCGAAGATATCTACTTCTGGCATAACCCCTACAAGACCAAGGAGCTCACGGCGAAGGAGGTGGAGCAGGAGTTCACGGCGACCCCGGTCTTCCCACTGCTGGTCACAGGTATCTTCAACCCTTTCGGACCGACGCTGAACGTGTATCTCGTCCAACGTGATAACCTGGATCAATGGACCATGGCGCTGCTGCGCTTGAATCCGTTTTCCTGCACGAAGGCCGATCTGGGTAAACTGGACCCGGACCGTGTCCGGCTCGAGCCTGGCGTCCTCGACCAGACTCATGGCGCTCAACGGATGTCTTTGGAGATGAAGGGTCGCGTCAACGCGGGTCTCGACGGCGCCCATGATTACATCCTGCGCATCGTGCTGGGCCGCAGCTGTATGCAGCAATCCTTCACCCTTTGCCATTCAACGACGGCGGTATCTTCGCAGAAGTCTTTGGAGCGGGTAGCGGCGGCGTATCTTGGAACGAAGAACGGCCGAGATGACCTGATTGATTTACGGGATAAGAAGAAACGTACCGATCCATGGGCCCGGGCCGACGTGGCCGAGGCCATGCGGCGCATCCATCAGCCGCAGGACGCACCCGCCTCGCTCACACCAGCCGAGGCACAGGAGCTGGCGGCTATCGTGCTCGACCCTCAACAGCAGCGCATCGAGATGCTCAATTTCATGCAGGCCTGGGAAGGAGCCATCGAGAACGCCGGCGTGACGCCCGTACTCACACGTGACCAGCTATTGCAGTCCTTGCTATATCTGACCCCGGACATGCCGAACCTGGTCAACCTACGGGGGGATTTCCATCAGGGAGGAAAGACGAAGTCTACTCCGGCGACTGCTGACGTGCCGGCTGACTCCGCGCAGAAAGTTGACGATGCAGCTAAGAAGGGCGACTCGACCCCACAGTATAAGGGCGTCCTGCGACTGATTTACGCCCTTGGTCCTGCCGAAGCGCTCCTGAGCTTGGGTGCCCTCGTCTGGGCCTTGTGCTGCACCGAGTGGTGGCTGTTGCTATCCCTTGTAGGCTTTTCGGTGCTGAACTTCCTCCGGGTCGGCGGGATGGGGATGCGCGATGCCGGGTCTCGCTGGTTTGCGGTCGGACTCTATGGGTTGATGCTATGGTATGTCGGCTATCGCATCCAGCAGCATCATTCCTTCGCCCCCGTATCCGGGGCCGCTTTCCTCCTGCTTTACGTTCTGGTGTTTTGGTTCGGGGTGATGTGCTTCCTTAACTTGGCCTGCTTCGACTACGCCAAGCAGATGCGCGAGGCACCGGATGAACCTCCCCGGGTTGGATAGAACCCCGACAGTGGCCAAACACGGGGTCGGGCCGCACCTTTTGATGTGCTCATCTGAATTGATGGGAACGGCATAGTTTTAGGTGCACATGGGTCAGGGTACGGCCCGCACCCTTCATTCTCGGACCTTTAATTATTTAGCGTATTAGTGACCTATGTTTCTAGTAGACTCAAAGAATTAGACCCTTATTCCCAAGAAATGAAACTTGAGCCAATAGAGGATCTGCGGAAGCGGGCTGCTGCTGGCGATGTCGACGCGCAGACCAGGATGGGTAACCGTTACCTTTGCGGGGTGACGGTCGAGGTTAACCTCGATGAAGCAACCAAGTGGTTCCTTCTCGCAGGTAAGTCCGGTTCTGCGGACGGCTTCATGTCTCTAGGCCTTTATTATTCCGATTCTGCTAGGTCAAGAGATGTGCCCAAAGCTATGCACTTTTACGAGCGAGCCGCTAAGCTAGGGCACTTAGACGCACAGCTTAATCTCGGTCGATTTTATTTTGTCGGTGATGGCGTTGAGCAGGATTACGTGAAGGCCAGAAAGTGGATCCAAAAGGCGGCAAAGCAGGGTAGTGCTCAAGGGCATTTCCTCATGGGCGCGCTCTATTTTGATGCATTGGGCGTTAAGAAGGACGTAGAAAAGGCTTTAACATACTATGAACTATCCGTCGCCGGTGGGTATGCTTGTGCGATGCATAACCTCGGATGTATGTTTTATTTTGGGCAAGGAATCAAAGTAGACTTAGGTAAGGCCAGTGAACTTTTCCGACTCGGCGCAAACTTGAACCATCCCCCCTGCCTATGCAACTTGGGCGCGTGCTATAGTTTGGGTCGAGGCGTTGTCCTTGATGAGCGCGAGGGGCTAAGGCTTTATCGTGAAGCGGCTATTAGAGGGTATGCTGTTGCGCAGTCGAATTTGGCTGCGGCGTTTGCCTTGGGCCAAGGCTGCAAGAAGGATATCCCTTTGTCCTATGCATGGGCTAAAATCGCAGAACCCGCTTCCGCGAGAGCACGTAAGCTGCTAGAGGAAGTGCTTTGTAGCCTAAAACCTCCCCAGCTTACTTTGGGTGAAAAGTACATCATTGAGATCCGTAAGGAGATGGAAGCTGTTCCGCCTCTTGAGTTCCCCTTCATCAATGACGGGACCTAGTCGAGCCCCGCATGTTCTCGTAGGTCTGACCCCTTAATTCTCTAACCGAATTTAGTTACGCCTGGTTTCGGGATGCATTCGGCATCTTTGCCATCTAAGAGCATCGTAAAAGGAATCGCGTCCTATTCGTCCTGCCTTTCGTTGACAGGCAGAGACAATGCTTATTGAAGAAAGCCATGGCCCCGATCGATGAATGGTTAAACATTTGGCTTTCGGCAGCCGACCTAGCGAAGGACGGGGAGTATCGTAGCCCCGGGCCGCTTCAGGTCTATGCGATGAACGCTTTCGGCGATGGCCCCCAGTTCAGCGGTCCGCTGACGGCATGGGAGAGCTTTGCCGAGAAGCTGGCCGGCGGTAAAGTCACCCTAGGCTTGGTAGCTTTGGAAACCGAAGTCGAATATGCTTATTTTAAGTATCCGGGAGTCACGCTCGCCTTTGAAAGCCCTTTGGGCGGATCGGCTGTCGCGCGCGAGGTGATGACCAAGCTCGGACAGCTCGGCATCGGCGGGATCTTGGCCGAGACCGACAGGGGTGGTCGGTTCGGAGTGCTCCGCATTCTGATGACCCCCCGGTGGTATGCCCAGACTAACGATAGGCTCTTCGGCTTGGATTGGTCAAAAGTGCCGAACGATCCCGTGCACTGCGACGAGGCCAAGAAAACCTGGGCAATGGGGGTTCACGCCGCCCTCCGATCGGCTCTGGCCGACATTCCCTCGATGTGTGTCGACACGGTGCGCTTTGGGGCCTTCGACGTTGTGGATTGGCTGCATGACCTTGGTCCTCGAGAATCAACCATCCTTTATGCAGCTAAGCCCCGCCAACTCTCGGAGGCACTTGGGAAGCTATGCAGCTATGATCTCGACGCTCTTTCCAGTGAACGTCCGAGGCCTTTTGTCGAAAAAGGCCCATTTCTAACTATTTACGACGAGCTGGAGGACGAGGTGAGCATGGACTGGCTCAAGGCAGAACTAGCTTCACCTGACTGCCTTCTACTTCATGTGCGCGGCCGCGCCGCAGGAGTGACCAGCGATCTCCTTTTCGTGCTTCTACGCCGCCAGCCTGATGGGCGCATTAGGCTGACCGTAGTAAAGTTCTATCCTAACGAAGGTGGCATCCGTGACGACGTATTCGAGGTCGATCCGGCTTGCCTGACTTGGCCGGTGAACGGGCGTCAGCCGTTGAAAGGAGCAGACGCCGTCTTGCTCGCGTTCATCAATCGCCATGGTGATGTCCATGAAGCTGGCACTTTGCACGCAAATCTTCCGGTTATCTCGTTATCCAGCAACCGAAAGGTGCTGACCGCCTGGTTTCGCAAGTCGGAGACCTCGGCTGAGGATTATGAGTTGGTCAAGGACCTCCGCCGTCGCGTCCACATGGTGATGCGTGTGACCTTTGATGAAATCGTCGACCAGCGTGAGTTGACCGCCGAGGAGGCCCAAGAGCTATATGGATGGCTCACGGAAGAAGGCCAGCAGAGGATCGAACTGGAATGGCTCGTGTATCACTGGAACAGGGCGCAAACACACCCAGGCCTACCGACAGACCAAATCGAAGAATGGTTTTCTTAAGGCAAAGAGCCGCTTCAGCCTTGCGTAGCCGAATGACTCAGCGGGACAAACACAGATTCAGGCCTTACCTTTGGATTGCAGAACCTAATAACTAGCCTGGTTGATGCGGCTTTCGGTTCAGACTGCGGATTGGTCCGACCTGACACTTAATTTTCTCGCATGGCATCGCAGCGAGGTGTTCGGATCTTAGTCACTCGGTGTTAATTAAGTGAGCAAGGCGTTACTTAGCCTTCTGGTATAGGATTAGACCCAGTTAGAAAGGCTTGACCCATATTTGCCCTTCGAAGAGGTTTTACTGAGTTGCTCTAAGCGGTGTGGATAAATCAGATGCGAGTCATCAAGTCGGGTGAATACTTTTAGACTAAATCTAGAAGCCTTGTTATTCATGGAATCAATTTAGAATCGGCGCCTTTGAGCTTAAAGCTTACTCACCGATAGTTTGACAGTTTAAGACACAATGAGTAGGTGAAAGCATGCAGTTATCACTTTTGGGTGGCGAAGACGAGGAGGTTGCGGGGTATCTTGCTGACCAAATCATTACATATATTGGGAATAAGAGGTCACTTTTGCCATTCATTGGTAAGGGGGTCGACGCAGTCAGGGCAAGATTAGGGGGCAGAAAGATAGATTCCCTTGATCTCTTCTCCGGTTCTGGGGTGGTTTCACGGTACTTGAAACGTCATTCGCGCAAGCTGCATGTAAATGACATGGAGTCATATAGTCGAGTTGCTAATCAGTGCTATCTAACCAATCGGTCCACGGTGGATTTTTCGGCACTGGATGAGGCTAGGCAGTTACTTAGGAAGAAAATCAATGAGCATCCTAGCCCAGGTTTTATTGCCGAAATGTATTCCCCCAAGGATGAGAATAGCATCACCACGACCGATCGCTGTTTCTATACACGAAAGAACGCTATCTTTCTAGACACCGCCGCTTCACTTCTTGCTGCGGAGACCGAGCCGTTCAGATCATTGCTGCTCGGCCCTTTGCTTTCCAGGGCGTCTGTTCATGCGAATACTTCAGGTGTATTTAAGGGTTTTTACAAAAACAAAGAAGGCGTCGGTCAATTTGGTGGCAGCGGCAAGGACGCTTTAACACGTATTACTGGGACGATTGATTTAGATGCACCTTTGCTTTCCGGATTCGAATGCGAAAGCGAAATACATCAGTCTGATGCAAACTTGCTGGTACATCAATTGAAGGAGGTCGATCTAGCTTATTTGGACCCACCATATAACCAGCATCCATATGGAAGTAATTATTTCATGCTGAACCTGTTGGTTGATTACAAACGGCCTGCAGAGGTAAGTAACGTCTCAGGCATACCCGTTGATTGGCACAGGTCTCGCTACAATGCCCGACCGGAGGCTGAGACTGCCCTTTTTGAGTTAATTCGAGCCCTTAAAGCCAAGTTTGTTCTGATTTCATATAACTCGGAGGGTTTCGTCTCATATGATTCGTTTACCTCAACCCTCGAGAAATTGGGTAAGTTAAGCGTTCTGGAGACTAAATATAACACCTTTCGCGGATCAAGAAATCTTAGGGATAGACCAATCCATCTAAAAGAATATCTTTTTCTCTTAGAGAAAACTAACAATGGCTGAAAAACATCGCTTACGCCTCAATCGCGCCGGAACTGTAATTAACGAGACTAGCAAAAAGCAGGAGGTGGCCTTGTCCGTGGCTATTAACGCCGTGCAAAAGCAACTCTCAAAGAAATTCCCCGGTATCCGATTACACCATGATTCTAATCTGAAACTTGTCTCAATTATCGCGTCTCTGAAGAAGAGTTTTCCAGCGATTGATTTCCACGAATGCTTTGGGACCTCATCGATGAGGCCTGATGGCGGCGTGATTTATTTAGTTGATAAAAAGGGTATGACTTATCCTATTCTTATCGCTGAAAAGAAAAATCAAGGAACTAACGATCTGCGGGCCCAGGAGGGCAAAGGTAAACAAGCTAAAGGAAATGCGATTGAGCGGCTCGGTAAGAATGTGATAGGATTCCGGACTGCACTTTTGACTGAGGCAATTTTTCCTTTCGTTTGTTTTGGCGACGGGTGTGACTTTAATCCAGAGTCCAGTATCCTTGATCGAGTCGTAACCATTGCCATGTTTGGTAAGCTAAATGTAGAATATCTACATAACATCGGGCCGCATGGAGTATTCAACCGAGGCACCTTTTATTTTAGGGAGAAAGAATGGACCGCCTACGAGATGACCCAACGTTCTATGTCTATAGCTGAGAAGTCCGTTTTTTATTACTTCTCCAAGCATGGGAAAGTCGCCTTCGTGTAGGACTAACGGCAGGCCGAACACGGGGGCCTAGGCCGAACACAGGCCGAACACGGGGTCAGGCCGCACCTTTTGGCGAGCGCACCTAATAACGGGTGAAAGGGGCCGAACACGGGGTCAGGCCGTACCTTTGGAGTGCTGAACCAAAACTGGCATGAATGACGCGGTTTTTGGTTCAGGTGATTAGTGGGTACGGCCTG
>Ga0209134_10000220_pt1 | contig 14711 bp, 11 predicted proteins | sample LauGreSp1BDMLBSN_2_FD_187566 | JGI IMG/M metagenome (GOLD analysis project Ga0209134, IMG submission 187566) | Freshwater lake microbial communities from Lake Michigan, USA - Sp13.BD.MLB.SN (SPAdes) (version 2) | ecosystem: Environmental > Aquatic > Freshwater > Lake | place: Lake Michigan, USA... | reverse complement strand
GCAGCCGCATCGACCGCCTGATGGAGCGCGCGTGCGATATGAACATGCGCGCGGTGGCGATCACCGACCACGGCAACCTCTTCGGCCTCTTCGATTTCTGGAACGAAGCCAAGCAGCGCTCCAAGGGAGACGTGAAGCTCAAGCCGCTCCTCGGCTGCGAGCTCTACCTCGTCTGGGACCACGCCCTCACCGACAAGCCGGACCGTCGCGAGCACAAGTACTTCCACATGGGCGTGCTCGCCCGGAATTTCAAAGGCTACCAGAACCTCACCAAGCTCGTCTCCGACGCACACGTCCGCGGCCTGCACTACAAGCCACGCACCGACCTCGAGCAGCTCGCCAAGCACGCCGACGGCCTGATCGGCTTTTCCGGCTGCCTCCAGGGCGTCATCCCGCAGGCGCTCCTCCGCGGCGACTACGAAGCCGCCCGCAAAGCCTGCGGAAAGTTTGTCGAGATCTTTGGCCGCGAGAACTTCGTCATCGAGCTCATGGACCACGGCCTCGAAGAGCAGAAGCGCATCATCGCCGACCTCCTCAAGCTCGCCGGCGAGTTCCAGCTCCGCGTCGTCGCCACCAACGACGTTCACTACGTTGATGCCAGTGATTCCGTCGCGCACGATGCGATGCTCTGCATCCAGACCGGTGCCCGCCTGGCCGATGAGCGCCGCATGCGCTATTCCGCCACGGAGTTCTACCTCAAGAGCGAAGCCGAGATGCTCCGCGTCTTCGGCGAGGTCCCCGAATCGATTAAGAATACCGTCGCCATCGCCGAGATGTGCGACGTCAAGCTGCCCGTCGGCCAGAATAACTACCCCGTCTACATCTTTAGCGAAGGCGTGAAGCCCAAGGCTTCCGATAAGATCGATGCGATCCTCGACGGCTACGAGCAGCTCAAGAACGGCCTGCAGGTTTCGGCGGGTAAGCCGGGCGACTTCGTCATCGAAGCCGAGAAGCGCAAGGCCATGCGGGCCAACGGATCCTACCTCCTCGAACAGGTCAAGGCCGGCCTCAAGGAACGCTACGCCGTGGATTACGACGACCCCAAGGCGTGGAAGGACGAGAAGATCCCCGGCCCGGGCAAGACCAGCCCCGCCGAACTCTGCCGCCGCGTCGACTACGAGATGGGCGTCATCGCGGGCACAGGCTTCGTCGACTACTTCCTCATCGTCTGGGACTTCATCGACTGGTCGCGTAAGCATGACATCCCCGTAGGTCCAGGCCGAGGGTCGGGCGCCGGCTCGATCGTCGCGTATTGCCTCAAGATCACCGACATCGACCCGATCCGCTTCGGCCTGCTCTTCGAACGCTTCCTGAATCCCGAGCGCGTCTCTGCGCCTGACTTCGATATCGACTTCTGCATGCGTCGCCGCGACGAGGTCGTCGGCTACGTGCGCAAGAAGTACGGCGAGGACCGCGTTGCCAACATCATCACCTTCGGCACGTTCGGCGCCAAGATGGTCGTCCGCGACCTTGCCCGTATCCGCGACCTCCCGTTCATCGAGACCAACCGCCTCGCCAAACTCGTCCCCGACGACATCAACATCTCGCTCGAGGACGCCCTCAAGAAATCCAACGAGCTCCGCGAGGAGGTCGCCATCAACCCCCAGGCCGCGAGCATCATCGAGACTGGGCGCGTCATCGAGGGCATGGTGCGTAATTCCGGCAAGCACGCGTGCGGCATGATCATCGCCGACCGTCCGCTCACCGACATCATCCCCGTGACGATGCAGGAAGGTGACCTGACGACCCAATACGCCAAGGATCCCGTCGAGAAGCTCGGCCTCCTGAAGATGGACTTCCTGGGCCTCAAGACGCTCACCATCATCGACGACGCCCAGAAGCTCGTGCGCAAGCATCGCGGCCAGGCTGATTTCGACATCGAGAAGCTCGGCTTCGACGACCAGGCCACCTTCGCGCTCCTCAACGAGGCGAAGACCATCGGCGTGTTCCAGCTGGAATCCGGAGGCATGCAATCGCTCTGTCGCAAGTTCCGCATCTCGGCCATCGACGAGATTGTCGCGCTCATCGCACTCTACCGTCCGGGCCCGATGCAGTTCATCGGCGACTATATCAAGGGCAAGGACGACCCCACCACTGTCAAATATGCGCACCCGCTCCTCGAGAAGGTCGCCAAGGAGACCTACGGTATTTTGGTCTACCAGGAACAGGTGATGGAAGCTGCCCGCGTCATCGCCGGCTACACCCTCGGCGGCGCTGACATGCTCCGTCGCGCGATGGGCAAGAAGATCCGCGAGGAGATGGAGCAGCAGCGCTCGATATTCATCGAAGGCGCCAAGACGACCAACAACATCGACCAGAAGAAGGCCGAGGAGATCTTCGCCACCCTAGAGAAGTTCGCCGAGTACGGTTTCAACAAGTCGCACTCCGCTGCCTACGCCATCCTCTCGTATCGCACCGCCTACCTGAAGGCCAACTACCCCGTCGAGTTCATGGCGGCCGTGCTCACTTCCGAACAAGGTAACGCCGACAAGCTCGCCGAATTCATGGGAGAAGTCGAGGCCCTCGGCATGAAGGCGCTCGGACCCGACGTGAACCAGTCCGACACCGACTTCACGCCGGTGGTGAAGGACAACGCCATCCGCTTCGGCCTCGGCGCCATCAAGGGCGTCGGCGAACAAGCCGCGCGTAACATCGTCGCCGAGCGCGAGAAGAATGGTCCTTACAAAGACTTCGGAGACTTCGTCGGCCGCCTCGGCGAGTTCGACCTCAATTCCCGCACGCTCGACTGCCTCGTACGAGCCGGCGCCTTCGACTTCACCGGCGAAGACCGCCGCCATCTCGTCGACTCCATCGAATCCGTCCGCCGCCACTTCGCGGGCGAGCGTAAAGAACGCGCCAGCGGCCAGGGTTCGCTCTTCGACATGCTGGGGGCTGAGGACGCCGGCGCCGCACGCCCGACCGACCTCGTCCTGCGCAAGTCGGAGAAGATGCCTAAGCTCGAGATGCTCAACAGCGAGAAGGCCCTGCTCGGCTTCTACCTCAGCGGACACCCCCTCGCCGAATACCATGGCCTGGACGAAGCCATCGCCACGCTCGTTGTCACCCCGGACCGCATCGAGCTCGACAAGAAGGAACGCCACACCGTCCGCATCTGCGGCATCGTCGGCGCCCTCGAGAAGAAGATCTCCAAGAAGGACAATCGCCCGTGGGCGCTCTTCACCGTCGCCTCGCGCTCGGTGACGATTCCCGTGATGATGTTCTCCGACGCTTATGATGCCGCCGCGCAACTTAAGGACGGCGAACTGCCGTTGCTCATGGACGGCTCGCACGTGATCGTCGACGCGCGGCTCAACTTCCGCGAAGAACGTGGCGAGTGGTCGCTCAGCGCGCACGCCGTCACGCCGTTGCGCCGCGCCCCTGGCCTCATCAAGAAGATCCTCTTCGCCCTCAAGCCCGGCCCAGACGCCGGCGACTTTCTCGAGAAGATTGTGGCGCACACCCGCAAGGTAGACGGCACGACCATCGTGCAGGTCGGCTTCATTCAACCTGATGGTCGTGTGCTCGTGGCTGAGGCTGCCCGCGGCATGACCACGCGCTTCGACACCGAGACCTACGGCACCTTCGGTCGCCACCCCGCGTGCGCCGGCGTCCAGATCGAGCCCATCGCACCGACCCAAGCTCCCCAGCGTAAGTACGGCCCACGGGCCTGAGCACGCTCAGCGGCCAGGGGTAACGACGCGCCTCAGGCCGAATGGCGGCGGAGGACCGACACCTGACCGCGACGGGCGACGACCTTGAAGCCCGCTTTCAAGATTTCCGCGAGCACCTCCGAATGCGGGACGATTCTCCCGCCCGAACGAACCTGATGACACTCGACGATGATGCCGTCGAAGTGGCGCAGGGCTTCAGCCTGATGCTGGGCGAGCTCCCATTCCATCCCCTCGATGTCCATCACTAGCCACGCGGTGACCGGCAGGCGATGCCGGGCAATGGCTCCCGCCAGCGACACTGCGGGAACGCGAATCAGCGACTTTGCGGATTCATCGGCGACCGCACCACCCTGCGTGTATTCCGGGGACCAATCAAAAGAAACCTCATCGATACCTTCGGCGGCGATGGCGCAGTGCACTAACTCCCAAGTCGCTGAGGGGTGATTACGGGCTACCACCTGCCGAGCGACTTCGGTCAATGGGCCCACCGCCTCATAGGAAATGAGCCGGGACGGCTGGCGCCCAAGGATGATGGAGGACACGATCCCTAGGCTCGCGCCCAACTCCAAGACATCGACGCCGGCAGGCAGATAGGCCTGGATATAGCGCGCCTCTTTGGCTTCGTAGGAAAGTGCGTCCAGCTGACCGAGTACCACCTTGGAGGGCACAAGCGCCAAAGGCACCTCGACGCCGAACAGACGGGGGTCGCCGCGGTATCCGTAGGCACGGGCTAGGGCTAAGGCGCGCCATCTTATGGAAGACCATATACGCATCAGAGACGTAAGGGTTGATAAACAAAGCGGAGCTTTTATCCATACTATTCATACCTGCACCGCATGCCACTTATCTACGTCATTAACCTAGATCGTGACGTCAACCGGATGGCTTCGATTACGAGCAGCCTACAAGCCCTCGGCCTGCCTTTCCAGCGGCTATCCGCGGTGCTCGGCAAGGAAGTGCCGGCATGGGAGAGCCTAGTGGATACGAAGCTCTACGGAGTCCGCAATCGCCGGCCGATGCCGAAGCCAAGCGAAGTCGGCTGCTACCTCAGCCACCTCAAGGCGATGGAGGAGTTCCTGCGGACAGAGGAGCCTTGGTGCCTGATACTCGAAGATGACGTGGAAGTCCGGCCAGAGTGCGTCGAAGTGCTAGCGGCCTTAAATCAGGCCGATGACTGGGACCTGGTGAAGTTTTTCTGCTTTCACTCAGGCACGCCGTTACGTAAACGCACGTTAACGACGACCCACCATCTCGTCGTACACCTAACCCGCACGACTTCCTCTGCCGCCTATGCGGTAAACCGCAAGGCCGCCGAAATTCTCCTGCGCAGCATGCGGCCCATCACGGAGCAAATCGACCATGCGCTTGAGCGACCGTGGGAGACCGGCCTGCGCATCCGGGCGGTCCGGCCGCTGCCCATCGTACTCGCTCCCGTTGCGGTCGAAACAACAATCGGGTACGCCGATCGCCGCGCCCGACTATCGCCACGGCGGGCGATCCGGCTGTTACTTTCCAGAGTGGATAAAGAAGTTCGCCGGTTCGCTAACGGCATAGCCGAAGTCATCCTGCGATGATTTAACGGGGGCCGCGTCATTACCCGCCGCGGACACGTTTACCCGACAAGCTGTCGGCACCATGACTTGAAGCCGTAACGCTTCAGGTAATGCCATTGGCTCGCACACGCGAAGGCGGTCTTATAACGGATCCGTCGCAAAGCGCCCCGGAGGCCGCGCGCTGGCCGCGCGCCGATGGTGGAAGTCGTCCCGGTCGCATCACCATCCATTACCAAGGGCGGCTGCACATAGAGAATCTCCAAGCCATGTTCCCACCAATGTTTGAGATGTACGTCGACCGGCCGATGGAAAGGATGCGCCGACTTCAGGAACTTGCGGGCGCCCTTCAGCGACCAGAGCTGGGCGGCTGTTCGCGAAGGCGGACGGCGGTGGCGATAGAGTTTCTGGCCGCCGGGAGTGACCGCCACCAGTTCACCGCCGTGGAGTTGTCCCTCAATCTTGATCAGGTCAGCCGAGGGTCCTGGCATGGCCAATATGTCCGCCAATCGCCCTGCGAAATCATCGGCGAGTAGAAAATCGTCCTCCAACACCAATGCGCGCGGCCAGCCCTCCCGGACAATACGCTCGGCGGCGGAGATATGGCTAAGGAAGCAGCCAATTTCGCCTGGTGAAAGCGGCTTGAAGAACGCCGCTGGCTCCCACGGTGCGAGCCGCGCGAGCTCCTCCTTTGGCAGAATGCGCCCGTCTGACGCCTCATGGCGCTCGAACGCCAGCCCGTAGCCACGCAACTCCACCGAGACCTTCGCCCAGCGCGCGGTCGAGCCGGCGAGATTAATCACCAAGATCGGGCAGAGTCGAGGCGGCGTGCTTGGATGGACGCTCATAGGCACAGATGTTGAGCCGTGGGTGCGACTGACGCCAGACCAGACCGAAGTCTGATTTGTTTGCCAACCCGGAGACCCCGTCCATCTTGAGCACGCATTCATGGCCCCGCTTCGTATCGCATTCTCCGATTGGATCGGCGACACCCACCCCGCCGTGGAACGGATGCTGCGAGTGCTGGCTTCCCGCCGCGAGGTCGCCCGGGCTAACTTCGCCGAGGCCGACCTGCTGATCTACTCGGACTTCGGCGAACGCCACTGGGATTTCCAAGGCCTAAAAGTCTACCTGACCGGGGAGAATATGCTGCCAGACTTCGACCAGTGCGACCTCGCTTACACTCCGGTCGAAATCGCGGGGGACCCACGGGCGGTCCGCTTTCCTTATTACGCTCAGGTGCTGCCTGAACTTGGCTCACTCGTCCGCCCAGCCGACTACGACGCCCGCCCTTGCTTGGATCGTCCGGGCTTCGCCTGTTTCGTCGCCAGCAATGCCCGCGGCCCCGAACGCAACCGGTTCTTCCGCGCCCTGCATCGCCGCCGACCGCTCGTCTCCGCGGGCCGCCACTTCAATACCACGGGGAAGCCCTTAGCGGACAAGCTGGGCCTCCTGCGGGATTTTCGCTTCAACCTCGCCTTCGAGAACAGTAGCTCGCCCGGCTACGTCACGGAAAAGCTCGTTGAGCCGCTGCTCGCGGGCTGTATTCCGATCTACTGGGGCGATCCGGAAGTTGGCTTCGAATTTAATCCCGGCTGCATGATTAATGTGGCGGACTATCCCTCGGACCAGGCCGCCATCGACCATATCCTCGCGGTCGACTCCGATTCGCAGGCACGCCTCGCACTCCTCTCCGCTCCGCCCTTCCGCAATAACCGCGAACCTGCCTGCCTGTCGGATGAATATCTTGTCGCGCCCCTAATCGCTTTGCTCGACGCGGGCACCAAGCCCGGCACCCGCCGCTACCGCCACCGGTCACTCCGCGAGCACACCCATGTTTCGCCGCTGCGGCAACGTCTCTCGAGCCTACGCTGTCGCCTCGATGGCCTGCTCTGGAAGCTAGGTGCGCGCTAGGTCGCTGGATAATTCGGGTTGAAACAAGCAGTGTGGCGGGGAGACTCCAGCAAGCCCCATGAACTCCTCCACTCCGGCCTTTGGCGAGCTCCGCGCCTCGCTTTTGCAACGCATCGTCCTCGGCCTAGTCCGGATTCCGCCACTTTACCGCGGCTCGCTCAGACCGCTGTGGGTCAAGCTCCTGAACGCACTCCGCTCTGGGCCGGTCGACGTCGAGTCGATCTTTGGCCGCTTCCGGGTCTACCCCACGACCAACCTCGTCGACAGCGCCCTGCTGATTCATCCGTGCTACAACCAGGAAGAGATCGACTTCCTCAAAGCTGGGACGGCTCCCGGCGGCACGTTCGTCGACGTCGGTGCCAACATCGGACTATACTCGGTCGCCCTCGGCAATTTTCTCAAGCCCGGCGGTCGCGTCGTCTCCATCGAGCCCAATCCTGTCTGCGTAGGCCGCCTGCGCCACAACCTTACGCTTAACGGCCTAGACCCCGCGGGGGTCTTCGACGTCGGCGTCGGCGACTTCGACGGTAAAGCCAAGCTCGTCATTCTCCGAAATGACCTCGCCATCGCGCACATCGTCCGCGACGACGTCGGGGGCGACTTCGCCGTCCGCCAGCTCCTCAGCATCCTCGACGATACTGGGCTGCAGACCATCGACGCGCTGAAGATTGACGTCGAAGGCTTCGAGCGTGCCGCGCTCGAACCATTCTTCCGCGCTGCTCCGCGTTCACGTTGGCCGAAGCGGATCTGCATGGAGCACCTGCATGACAGCGACGTCATGGCTGGCATCCTGCGCGGCTGCGGCTACCGCTTGGTAAAGAGTACGCGCAATAACGCCCTGCTGATCCTGGAGTAGGACTCGTTTAGATGGTGCCCGACGACGGCGACCTTTAACGCTGATACCTTGGTGTTCGGCGAGCGGCGGCCTTGGCGAAAAGCCGGAAGAGGCGGCCATGCAGCCAAGCCATCAGGTCAGAACGCGGGCCGACATGCCTGGCTCCACCGAAGATGCGGAATTTGGCCCGCTGGCTCCGCGAGTTGAAGTCAACCGAAGGGTATAGGCCACGCAGCTGTTCTATGTCCCGCTGACCAACGCCTGCCTGCCCTTGGTAGATATCTCCGCCACCGACTGGCCGCGTGTGCGTCATCGATACTGCGTCGATGATGCCGATACGGCCGCCCTGGCCCTTTGCTTCGAGGAGATGCGGCCAAAGGTAATCGAGCCCCCAGCCGGTCCGGCTCAAAGTGAACGTGGGGTGGACCGCGGCGAGGGTCTCGCGGTCGAAGATGGGCGCCATAACTTCGACGAAGTTAGTGAAGCGAACCGCATAGGCGGGATCGCGTAAAACCGTCGGATGGGAGAAATGGGATTCATAGCTCAGCGACGGCTGCGCGAGGGCGAATCGGAAGGCCATGAAAAGATCGAACATTCGGTTGATGCCTTCCGTATCCATCAGAAGGTCATCGTCGGGAAACCAGACCGCATCATAGGAGGCCACCAATTCCCGTTCGGCCGCAATATGCTCATGCCAGGCGGGCCACTTGGTGCTTTTCATCTCGCGCCAGTAGTCAGCGTCGGCGGCATATCTGCCCGGCTGGTCGCCGTAATAACTAAGATAGAGGTCGAAGCGGCGGTCAGGACCTTCCAGCCATCGACGATGCAGCGAGCTTTCGCCCACGCGAGCCATCACCAGGAATCTACGGCGAACCATGCGGTGAGCCTGCTTCGGTGAGGCGGTTAAGCAATCCAATGGTGCTTTAGAAATCCCGAGGCAGGGCTTCGGGCTCCCGGCAGACGATGGGGTGGAATCGCTGCACCTTGGCGGTATCCATCCCTGCCCGCAAAGGACGAGCGGCGGGCGGGCGGATTTCCGAAGTCGTACGAACGTCGAAACTAACGCTGGCTGGTCGGCCCGCTGAAGCCAACCCGAGCAGGATACGCTTCGCCCAGTCGGGCCTGGTCAGGTCCGGATGTGGTCCGGCGAGATGCCAGATCCCGGCGGAAGCAGACGCACACAGCCGGACGGACCACTCGGCGATATCGCCGGCCCATGTGGGGTTGCCTCGTTGATCGGAAGGTAGTGACAACGTGGCCGCCCCCTCGGCGGCCCTCATCACCTGGTAGGCGAAGTTCTTACGGGCGGCTTCACACCCCCACACGCAGATCAGACGCGCGACCAAGGCGGCTCCGCCAACGGCGTCCAAGATTGCTTTTTCGGCGTCGGCCTTATGCCGGCCATATACATTAACCGGTGAGACTAGATCTTCCTCGGTATAGCCGCCGGCGACCCCATCGAACACATACGAAGACGAATAGTAGAGTATGCGCACGCCGCGCTGCGCACACCAGCGGGCCACCGCCAATGGTTGTGCGAAATTCTCGCGATGGCTCCGCGAAGGGTCAGCCTCGCAACCGTCGACCCAAGTCCAGCCAGCCGCATAGATGACTACCTCTGGCCGCTCAGCCTCAAGCAGCGAGACGGTGGCGCCCTGGTCGCCCAGTTCCAGTCGGCGCAAAATAGGGGAGTCGGCCGCCCTCGTCGTGCCGACAACGTCATGCCCAGCAGCGAGGCCGGCCGACATAACATGCGAGCCGACTAGCCCAGAGGCCCCGAGGACGACGATTTTCATGCGAACACGACAGGGAGGTCGTCGAGGCGGGGCAGCGCCTTGTCTCGCTCGGAGATGACCGTGGCCGCGCCGGCTGGCCATGAGAATCCGAAGGAATCCCAACGGACGCCGAGGTCATTCGCCGGTGAATGCTCGGCGGTGACCGCATAGTGTAACAAGGCTCTGCCTGGTCCCAGCACCGCGAAACCATGGGCGCATCCTGCGGGGATCCACACGGTGGCGGGCGCCGCACCCTCGAGATGGAAAGCGACCGAGTGACCGTACGTCGGCGAACTCCTCCGCAGGTCTAGGACGGCATCCAACACCTCGCCGGCGAGGCAGGTCACGGCCTTATCATGAGCGAAAGGCGGAGACTGGAAGTGCATTCCGCGCAAGACGCCCGGCTCCGACCAGGAGATAAAACTCTCGCGGACCGGAAAGGCCTGACCGCTGCCCCACCCGAAATCATCCGGATGCAAGAGCTTCGCGAATGAACCGCGCGCGTCCTCGCGAACCTGATGCCTGATCAGGACCACTCCGGGAATCTCGCAAGACTGGGCCATGGCGTCAGCGCTTCGAGCGAACGAAAGTAAGAATACACTCCGCCATCCGGTCGACCATTGACTCGGTCAGTCCGGGGAAGGTGCCGACGAACAGCGCCTGGTGCATAATCTTGTCGGCACCGGCAAGGTCACCGACGACGCGGAAAGCCTCTGGGCGGTCTTGCTTGAGGCGCACGAAGGCCGGCTGCCGCACAAGATTACCACCGAAGAGCATACGATTCCCGATCTTATGAGCGTCGAGATGGCGGCCGAGCTCGGTATGCGTGAAAGGCGCAGACTCATCAACGAAGATCATGAAGCCAAACCAAGAGCATTCGGTGCGACATCCGGAATCATCCCAAGTAAAGCCATCGCGACTCCAGGCCGTGGCGTGCGTCGGCAGCGAAAAGCGCAGCATGCCTGCAGCCGGCTCAAGCGCCGCACGCAGGCGTGACCAGTTCGTCTTACGGGCTTCGACGAAGCCGGGGAGGCGGCCGAGCTGCACGCGACCGATGGCGGCTTGGATATCGAGTGGCTTCACGTTATAGCCGAGATGACCGTAAATGTACTTGTGGTCGTAGCCTTCGGGAAGTTCGCCGAGCTTCCAGCCGAAGCGCTTACCACAGGTATTATCGATACCGCTGGCGCACCAGCAGTCGCGGCCCCAGTCACGGAAGCTCTCGACGATTGATTTGAGCGGGGGATGGCGAACGATGCTGACCGCGCCGCCTTCACCCATCGTGAGATGGTGCGGGGGGTAGAAGGACTGGGTAGAGAGGTCACCCCAGGTGCCAGTGTAACGCGTGACATGGATGCCGTCGTCAGGGAGGCCGGGCGAGTTGCCCTCGATGCCGAGCTCCTTAGCCACCGCCTTGGGCATCGAGTAGGTGGAACCGAGCGCGTCGCAGTTATCTTCGATCAACCAGAGGTCGTGGCGGCGGCAGAAGCGAAGTACCGCAGCGATATCGAAAGGGTTGCCGAGCGTGTGCGCGACCATCACGGCCTTCGTCTTACCCGGCACAAACGCCGCCTCGAGCTGGGCGGGGTCGATGTTGCCAGTGATCGGGTCATTATCGGTGAACACCGGGACGGCGCCGTTCTGAATGATCGGAGCGACCGTCGTCGGAAAGCCTGCAGCGCAGGTGATAACCTCGTCGCCCTGGCGGATACGGCGCGCGGGCGGGATTTTGTGCGAGGTGAGCGCGCTGAAGGCGACGAGGTTCGCCGAGGAGCCGGAGTTGACGAGCAGCACGTGGCGGACGCCCAAGAAATCGGCTAGCCCTTTCTCCATCGCGGCGCCTTCCTTGCCCAGCGTCAGCCAGAAATCCAATGTCGAGCCGACAGCAGCCTCGACTTCTTCCGGCCCGAAGACGCGCGCGGCGTAAGGCACGCCGTCTTTGGCGGGATCGTGCGCCGGGCGCGCCGGATGGTCCGCCGGGAGATGGCCCGCATGGACAGCCTGCGCGTAAGCACGCGTGAGGCGGAGGATTTCCTGACGAATCTGCTCGGGAGTCATGTAAGTTTAGAGGGCCCAGCCGAGGCCGGCCTTGCGGGCGGCGTCGATGTAGGCTGTGAGGTCGCGGTCGCACAGCGTGGCAGGGCCGGCGCCGGCGTGGCGGTCGCGATACCATGCGGCGGTGGTGCGCACCGTTGTAGCGAAATCCCAGACCGGCTTCCAGCCGAGGGCCTCGCCGGCCTTGGTCACGTCGAGATGCAGCAGTCCCGCTTCGTGCGGAGCCGCTGGATCGGTGCGGTCTTCCTGGCGGCCAGGCCACTCGCCGAGAAAAGCGTCAACCAAGGCGCCGACGGGCTGGGCGGATTCTCCGCGCGGGCCGAAGTTGAAACCCTCGCGGAGACGCGCGGGCTGAGGGGCGAGGCCTGGCTGACGCAGGCAGGCACCCAGCCAGAGGTAGCCAGCGAGAGGTTCGAGCACGTGCTGCCAAGGGCGAGTCGCGCGACGATTACGGATGACGGCAGGCTGGCCGGCCTCAAGTGCGCGTACACAGTCCGGGATAATACGGTCGGCAGAGAAGTCGCCGCCACCGATTACGTTGCCAGCGCGGCCAGAGGCGAGCGCAGCCTCGCCCGAAGCAGGACAGAAAGAACGGCGCCAGGACGAGACGAGCAGTTCCGTCATCCCTTTCGAGGCGCTGTAAGGATCGTAGCCGCCCATCGGTTCGTCTTCACGATAGCCTTCGGGCCGCTCGCGGTTCTCGTAGCACTTGTCAGAGGTTACAATAACCACCGCCGCCGACGGAGCTCCGGCGCGGACGGCATCAAGCAGATGGGCCGTGCCGAGGACGTTGGTCGCGATGGTTTCGACTGGCTGCGAATAGGAAAGCCTGACGAGCGGCTGCGCCGCGAGGTGTAGGACGATTTCGGGGCGGAACTCGCGGACGACTTGCCTCAGTGCTTCGCGGTCACGGACATCGGCGAAGCCCGAACGCATCCGGCAACCAAGATCCAGCCAGTCATGCAAAGGCTGGTCGAACTGGGGCGCGAGGGCGAAACCGCGAACCTCCGCCCCGAGGGCCAGCAACCAATGGGCAACCCAAGCGCCCTTGAAGCCGGTCTGACCAGTGAGCAAGACGCGTCGACCTTTGTAAGCTCCGCCGAACATCACCACTTTTTCCACGGAGCCCGGCCGGATGACCAGAGATCCTCGAGCAGGTTTTTCTCGCGCAGGGTATCCATCGGCTGCCAGAAACCCCGGTGCGGGTAAGCGGACAGCTGGCCGCGGGCGGCAAGCGTCTCCAGGGGGCCGCGCTCCCAGACACAATCGTCGCCGGCAATCAGGTCGAGGACCGAGGGCTCGAGGACGAAGAAGCCACCGTTGATGAAAGCCCCGTCGCCGGCGGGCTTTTCCTTAAAGGAGCGGACCGCGCCCTGCTCGATTTCCAAGGCACCGTAACGGCCGGGCGGTTGGACGGCGGTGACGGTGGCCTGCCGGGCCTCCTTGCGATGGAACGCCAGCGAGGCGGTGATATCAACGTCACCGACGCCGTCGCCGTAGGTCAGGAAGAACGTGCTGTTCAAGTGCTCGCGGACCCGGCCTAGACGGCCGCCCGTCTGCGTCTTCTCCCCGGTGTCGACAAGGGTCACCCTCCAAGGCTCGGCGTTGCGCTGGTGGACCTCCATGGAATTATTGGCCATGTCGAACGTCACGTCGGACATGTGCAGGAAGTAGTTCGCAAAATATTCCTTGATGACGTAGCCTTTGAATCCGCAGCAGATCACGAAATCGGTCACGCCATGCGCGGCGTAGATCTTCATCACATGCCAAAGGAGAGGCTTGCCGCCGATCTCAACCATCGGCTTCGGGCGAAGCACGGTCTCCTCACTGAGCCGGGTACCGAGGCCGCCGGCCAGAATAACAGCCTTCGGCATCACGGAAGGGGTGGACATGTTGAGATTAAAACCTCCAGCCGATGCGGACTTCAAGCGTAGATACGCCATAGGCATCCTCGCTTCATCCTTCCCCTCCCCTGCGTAGGCACGCTAAGGTGCAGACATGTCCCAACGGCCCCTTGGTTTCGGCATCTGGGGAACCGGCATGATCGCCGAGTTCCACGCGAAGGCGCTTGCCGAGATCGCCGGAGTGAAGCTCGTCGCGGCTTACAACCGCTCGCCCGCCAAGGGACGTGACTTCGCCACCAAGCACGGCATCGCCTTCGCCGAGACATCCGAGGCCCTGCTCGCTAACCCCGACGTGGACATCGTCTGCCTCTGCACGCCCAGCGGCGACCACCTCGCCCCTGCCCTTGCCTGCGCGAAGGCGGGCAAGCACGTCGTCGTCGAAAAGCCTCTCGAAGTCACCCTCGCCCGCTGCGACGAACTCAACGCCGCCTGCGCCCAGGCCGGCGTCACAGTCGCTGGCATCTTGCCCCGCCGCTTCGGCTCCGGAGCCGTTGAGCTCAAGGCTGCACTCGATGCGGGCCGCTTCGGCCAGCTTACCCTCGCCGGCGCGCTCATCCCTTGGTGGCGCACGCAGGCCTATTATGATTCCGCCGCCTGGCGCGGCACGTTCGCCCTCGATGGCGGCGGCGCCGTGATGAACCAGGGAATCCACACCATCGACCTCTTACTCTGGTTCCTCGGCGCGCCCAAGCGCGTATCCGCCACCGCGGGTCTCGTCGCCCACGACGGCATCGAGGTCGAGGATATCGCCACGGGCTGGATCGAATTCGCCAACGGCTGCCGCGCCACGCTCGCCAGCTCGACCGCCTGCTGGTCTGCGACGGGCTTCCCCGCCGAGATCCGCATTCACGGCACGGCCGGCGCCGCCGTCCTCCGCGATGATAAGCTGACCGCGTTCGAATTCGAAAAGTCTCTGCCCTCCGACGCCGCGGTCATCGCCCCGGCCACCGAAGGCGGCGGCGCAGGCGCCAACGATCCGAAGGCGATTGGCCATGCCTGGCATCGAT
>Ga0209134_10000219_pt1 | contig 14746 bp, 17 predicted proteins | sample LauGreSp1BDMLBSN_2_FD_187566 | JGI IMG/M metagenome (GOLD analysis project Ga0209134, IMG submission 187566) | Freshwater lake microbial communities from Lake Michigan, USA - Sp13.BD.MLB.SN (SPAdes) (version 2) | ecosystem: Environmental > Aquatic > Freshwater > Lake | place: Lake Michigan, USA... | reverse complement strand
AAGAACTGGATCGACCAGGACGTGCGCCTGATCGTTGTAACCGATGGCGAGCGCATCCTGGGGCTGGGTGATCTTGGCGTCAGTGGCATGGGTATTCCCATTGGCAAGCTGGCCTTGTACAGCGCCTGTGCCGGGATTGATCCTGCGCATTGCATGCCGATTACGCTGGATGTGGGTACCGATAACCTGCATTTCAGGAAAGATCCGCTGTACCAGGGTCGCCGCGAAGCGCGTGTGCGCGGTCCCGAGTATTTCGCTTTTATCGAAGAATTCATCCAGGCCGTGATGAAGAACTTCCCGAATGCATTGTTGCAGTTCGAGGATTTTGCCACGCCTAATGCCGTGGAGTTGCTGGAGCGTTATCAGGATCGCCTGCTGTGCTTCAACGATGATATCCAGGGCACCGCAGCTGTCGCCCTGGCAGGCTTGTATGCGGCGACCCGTATCACCGGCACGCCACTGTCGGAACTGCGTGTGTTGTTTGCTGGTGCCGGTTCCGCTGCCACTGGTATTGCCGGCCTCCTCGCGATTGCGATGCAGCTGGAAGGCTTGGGCAAGGAAGAAGCGCATGCGCGCTGCTTCCTCACGGATAGCCGGGGCCTGATTACCCGTGATCGCGAATCGCTGACCAAGCATTCAGCGCCATTTGCCGCTGATATGCCGGCGATGAATCTTGAAGACGCAATCCGTGCCATCAAGCCGCATGTGCTGATTGGTGCCACTGGCAGGGGCGGCACGTTCTCGCACCAGATTCTTGAAATGATGGCGACGCACCATGACAACCCGATAATTTTTGCATTGTCGAATCCGACGACCAAGGCTGAATGTACCGCGGAAGACGCCTACGCGGCGACCCGTGGCATGGCTATCTTTGCCAGTGGCAGCCCCTTCAGTCCGGTCACAGTGGATGGCCAGCCCAAGGTGCCGGGGCAAGGCAACAACGCGTATATTTTCCCGGGACTCGGACTGGGTGTATTGGCAGCGGGTGTCACACGTATTACCGATGAGTTGCTCATTGTGTCAGCCAAGGCGCTTGCCGAAACCGTGTCGGATCAGCAATTGCAGGTAGGCTGTCTCTACCCTCCGCTCAATTCGATTCGGGAAGTGTCCCGGAAGATTGCGGTGGCGGTTGGTCGTCGCGCTGCCGAGCTGGGTTTTGCCGCGTTGCCCGTGGGCAATGATTTCGAGCAGATCGTCGCCGACGCAATGTACGATCCACGTTATTGAACAAGGTTTCTCCCGGAAGTCTGCAGCTTGATTCCCGGGGGGAGCTGGTTTACTTTTGCTTCGTTGATCGATGTCAACAAAACACAATCCACAAGACATCTTTCATATCGCGGTCGTGCTACTTTCGATCCTTTATCCAACCCGCTGCACCGGGCAGTATTAATAAAGCGAGACCTGAACATGGATTTTTTGCTCTGGTATGAAAATGGCCCATTGGGTGCATTCGTCCGCGAATCACTTTGGGGCTATCCCATTACTCTATCAAGCCACGCCGTGGGCATGGCCACAGTGATGGGGGTAGTGCTGGCATTGAATTTCCGCGTGCTGGGCTATGCCAAAAACATTTCCATCCTTGCGTTCGACAGACTGTTCCTGGTGGGCTGGATTGGCTTCGCCATCAACCTGCTCTCTGGTCTGGTCCTGTTTGCCGGCAGCGCCAGCAGCTATGTTTTCCAGGGAACTTTCCAGCTCAAGATCGGTGCCATCCTGGTGGGCGGCGTCCTGATGAAGCTGGTGATGAACAGTGTGCGCGAGAACAAGAGTTTGACCGTGCAAAAAGCACTCGCAGCCACTTGTGTGGCTTGCTGGGTAGTGGGCCTGGTTACTGGCCGTCTGATGGCCTATCTGGTTTAAGGGGAAATAAGCATGAATTGGGAACCTTTGGCCACCTGGCTTGAAACAACCATCCTCCACGAGTGGATGGTCAATTTTTACTGGATGTTTCCCTTGATGGAAACACTGCATTTCCTTGGCCTGTCCATCATGTTCGGCGCCCTGCTGTTGATAGACTGTCGTGTGCTGGGCTTGGGAAAATTCATCAACATGAAAGCCGCCATGGCCTTCATTCCTGTTGCAATCGCGGCCTTTGCCATCAACCTGATTTCAGGCATCTTGTTTTTGGCGGCAGATCCTTTCAACTATCTTGCCAACCTGGTTTTCCAGTGGAAGATTGCCCTGATCATCATCGCCGGCATTAATGCGTTGTGGTTCTGGTTTGGCGAACACGAGGAGCTCAGTCGCCTCGCCGACGGCCAGGATGCGCCGTACCGTGCGAAGGTGGTTGCCTTGATCTCATTGGTGATCTGGGTGCTCGTGATTATCGCTGGCCGCATGATTCCCTACGGTCCCGGCGGCAGCGGTTAAGGTTTGCGGTTTGCATGCAGACAAAAAGAGGGCAGATGCCCTCTTTTTTATTGTGCCCGTTTTTTGTGGCAGTCGTTTGGCAGCACCGAACAGAATCATGCGCAGTTCAAGTGGCCATGTTCAGCTGAAATAGGCTGCGCTGCAGGTCAGCAGCACCATCACGAACAGAATCCATTTGAGGACTGACTGCGGCGCGGCGATGGCAAAGCGCACGGAGACAGTCGCGCCTACGACAGTACCTGCCGCCATCAGCAGGCCGGGAATCCATAACACCTGGCCGCGCACGACGAACACGGCCAGCGCGATCACCGTCACCGTGCCGACGATCGCCATTTTCAACGCATTGGTACGGACCAGGTCGTAGCGCAGTCCACCCGCGAGCGCGGCAATGATGATGAAGCCGACACCAGCCTGCACGAAGCCGCCATAGAGCCCGGCCATGAACAGTCCAAACAAGGCGGCGGGGCTTTCCTTGACGGTGCGTACGGGCGTGCCAGGCGGCGGCGCCACGGTTTCAGGTTTCACCAGCATCAACAGCGCCATTCCCAGCATGGTCAGTAGCAGGATTGGTTTGAGAATCTGGCTCGGCAAATAGGATGCGAGCAGCGCGCCTGCCAGTGAGCCTGTCAAGGTGGGCACGAGCGTGGGCAGAATGTCGGGCAGCGACAACTTGCCTCTGGCATGGAACGCGCGTGCCCCGGCGAACGATTGCAGGACCACCCCAACACGATTGGTGGCATTGGCAATGTCGGCAGGGATACCCATGATCATCAGGGCGGGCAGGGTCAGCATCGAGCCGCCACCAGCAACGGTATTGATGCAACCAGCCAGAAAGCCGGCAATCACTACAAGTATGCCGTTGAACAGGGTAATTTCGTATTCCATGCGTTTATCTCAAGTCTGCTGCTTTGCAGCAAAGTGGGTCTTCAATAATTGTTATTTGAGCGTCGGCGCCTTGATCAGGCCCAAGTGCGGCGACACCAGCAGGTCAATCTCAAGTTCCATTTGCAGACTCAGCAGCGTAATGCCCTCGATGATCTCGCACAGGATTACCTTGCCGTCCTTGAGATCGAATACCGCGATGTCGGTATAGACGCGGGTAACGCAGCATTCCTGGGCCAGCGGTCCTGTGCATAGTGGAACAAGAGTGGCACTGCCATCGGCTGCGAAGAAATCCATCACCACCAGGACCTGCGGGGCCGTGGCAGCCAGCGCCAACGCGCGGCTGGTGTCGGCATCCGGCGGTACGCGCAACGAGAGATCGCCGCGCTCGCTCACTTGTGCGCCTGCAAACACATAAAGGTCTGGAGTTGCGCTTGCAGCAGCTCGCAAGTGAGTGCTGAATGCAACGGTGCTGTCGGTGCGGGTGTATGCAGGCACGCCAAGCGGCAGGCCAGCGCCAAGATAAACGTGGCTGCTGCGAGGAAGATCCTGGGCGACGCGCCAGGCGAGCTGCGCATGGGTCAGTTTATACAAGTGGCAAATACATCAGTTATGGCTGGCTGGATCAGTGATGACAAAGCAGGTCAGTTGAGGAAGGCTGAACCAGTTGTTGTGCTAAGTGCCGCGAGCATGCCGCAGTGACAGTCGCAAAGTCAAATGCCTATAATCCCTGCACATGAATGTGAAAACAGATGAGACGCCAAGGTGACCAACCCCAGTTCCGAATCCGGTAGTGCAGAATTTCTGCTTGTGTACCAGGATGCGCTGGCGCGCGGCAAGTTCCTGATCCAGCAATGCCGTGAGTGTGGCAAGTTTGTGTTCTACCCGCGCGCACTTTGTTCGCACTGTGGTTCCCCTGAGCTCAAATGGGTAGCGCCCTCCGGAAGGGGGGTTGTGCATTCAGCCGCTGGCCAGTCCCGAGCAGAAAAAACGGGTGATGACTTCAGCATTGCAATGATCGAGTTGGAAGAAGGCCCGCGTTTGCTCGGTCGCGTGATGGATGTGGAGCCAGGCAAGCTTACGGTTGGCATGCAGGTCAGTGCGCACGTCGGTCTTGTTGACGGCAGGCATGAGGTGGTCTTCTACAACAAGGAGCAGGGCAGCAAGGAATGGTAGGGGAATGGATATTGATGCGGATTGATGCTGACATAGATCAACAGCGGCGCAAGCAACTGCCGTATCATGGCGCCAGGTTACTTTTCTTCAAAAGGAGACTCGGATGAAGTCAAAAAGCGTGCTCGCAGCAGCCGGAATGTTGGGATTGATGTTCCTCGGTTCCTGCAAAACCTACCCGGATTACGCGGGCGATTTTCGTTTTCCCATTTTGCGCGGTGACACTGCGCGCGGAGGCCAGGCTTTCGTGACGCTGGGTTGCAATCAATGTCATGAGGTTTCTGGTATTGCACTGTCGCGCCCGGCTAACCCGCCGCTGACCGTGGTACTGGGTGGTGAGTTGATGTTTGCCAAGACCTATGGCGATCTGGTTACCTCCATCATCAACCCGGATCATGTGCTCTCCGACAAATATGTGGAGCAGTTGCCCAAGGAACAAGTGAGGAGCGCAAGTTCTTCGCCGATGTTTGTGAACCCCGAAATGAAAGTGAGTGAACTCATCGATATCGTGGCGTTCCTGAATTCCCGCTACAGTTTGTTGCCTGGTTATACCGAGTACTACTACTGAGCTCTTGGTCTCCAGAAGACTTAAGCACCAGGTGTCAGCGAGCCCTTCCGGCTCGGAAGAGTTCGCTGACAGCGGTTCTATTACCTGCCCTGAATTCCCTTGCCCCAGCTGCCAGCAAAGAAATGCTGATCCAGCGGATTGCGTGCGCGCGCTGCCAATTCGCGTTCCCGAAATGCGGGTGACAATTTTTCCTCTGCCAGTTGGTAGCCCACGGTCATCATGGCCAGCGGCTTGAAGCGCGCAGGGATCTGGAAGAGTTCGCGTGCCTTGTCGGCAACAAAGCCTCCCATCTGATGTGTCATCAGGCCCATGGCCGCAGCTTGCAGGCACAGGCTTACTGAAGCCGCACCGGTGTCGTAGGGGCCAAAGCCGTTGGGCTTGTCGTTTTTGCTGAACACTGTATCGCAGCAGACAATTATCAGCACCGGGGCGGCGTTGCACCAGGCTTGGTTGCCTTCCATCAGGCAGGCATACGCCGCTTCCCACGCTGAGGGATCGCTGGCCTTGTTGCATATCACATAGCGCCAGGGCTGGTCGCCGAAGCACGAAGGTGCCCAGCGTGCGGCTTCAGACATAGCGAGCACTTGTTCCTGGCTTACCATGCGATCCGGATCATAGGACACGCCGCTGTAACGTTCGGCAAACAAGGGGAGAATCGGTGCTGCGGTGTCGATCGGTTTCTGAATCATCTGAACGCCTTAATGGTTAACAAGATATTGAAATATAAGAAAAATAGTGTTTTTCGGCAGGAGATTCCAGCGGCCCTGGCCGCTGCTTGAAAGAACATAATCCCTGCCGGGACTTGAAAAAGCCGCAGCTACCCCCAGTTTCAGACAATGAACTTACGGGGGAACCTGGTGGTCAAAGTCACCAGAGCACATCTACTGCACCACACCGGCTTGAGCAGAGTCAATAAAACCACTCAGGTTGGCGGGTAAGATTGTAGATGTTACTATTCGGCCCCCGCGGCCAGGAGTCGTGGTAATGACAGCATACAGCGCAAATTTCGAAGAGATGAAAGTTCTGGATCTTGACCTGGATACAGCCAGTGACGAGCAGGATGAGGCGGATTGGGTGTTTGAACCTGCTGCCGAAGTTTCTGTGCGTAAGAGCGCGGCCAGGGGAAAGGCGAAAGCCGGAGCCAGGAAGACGGGCAAAACCCAACAGATGATCAAGATGCAAGCGACCGGCAAACAAATTCAGCTGCTTGACGCCATGGTTCCGGGGCGCGATCTCAGTGCCTATATTACGGCCGTCAACAGCATTGCCATCCTCTCGGCTGATGAGGAGCGTGAGCTTGCGCACCAGTATTACTATGAAGACAACCTTGAGGCTGCGCGCAAGTTGGTGCTGGCCCATCTGCGCTTCGTGGTCCATGTTGCCAAATCCTACTCCGGTTATGGCCTGTCCGAAGCCGACCTGATCCAGGAAGGCAACGTCGGCCTGATGAAAGCGGTCAAACGCTTCAATCCCGAAGTCGGCGTGCGCCTGGTGTCCTTTGCCGTGCATTGGATCAAGGCTGAGATCCATGAATTCATCCTGCGCAACTGGCGCATCGTCAAGGTGGCTACCACCAAGGCACAGCGCAAGCTATTCTTCAATCTGCGCGGTGCCAAGAAACGTCTGGGCTGGTTGAGCCAGGACGAGATAGACGTGGTGGCCCGGGATCTCGGGGTTGATGCGGCCACAGTCACCCAGATGGAAGGCCGGATGGCGAACTTCGACGCGTCTTTTGATGGTGCAGCGGATGCCGATGAGGAAGAAGTAGGCCAGTCGCCCGCGTTCTACCTTGAAGACACCCGTTACGATCCCGCTCGCAGTATAGAAAGCGATGACTATGAAAAGACCAGCACCGACGGTCTTTACGTCGCGATGAAAGAGCTGGATGAGCGCAGCCGTGACATCCTGACCCAGCGCTGGTTGAGCGACAACAAGGCCACGCTGCACGACCTCGCGGCCAAGTACAGCGTGTCTGCGGAACGTATCCGCCAACTCGAAAAGAATGCCATGGACAAGGTCAAGGCCTACATGGAAGCTTGATGCAAGCTTGAGCGAGAGCTGGCATTTGCAAGCTGACAGCGTACGCAGGTCCAGGCAGCAAGTGATTCAAACAACCCCGGCCCAGTGCCGGGGTTTTTATTTTGCGGGTTGCAGTTTTTCCAGCGCCGCCATCACGTGGTCCGGGGTGATGGCGGGCAGGCAGCGGTAGTTGTGGCGGCAGTGCTTGCGGCTACAGTCGGCACTGCACACCGAGCGATCCTGCAACAGAATCGCATTGTCAGCGATGGGTCCCCACAACGAGGCTTCGGTTGGCCCGAAGACCACGACCCCGGGGACTCCCAGTGCGGCGGCAAGGTGGAAGGGGCCGCTGTCGTTGCCGACCATAAGGCTTGCATGTGCCGCCAGAAAGCCCGCCAGTTCTGCCAGTGAAAGTTGATTGCAGAGATTAACGATGTGAGTGCGTGCTGACTCGGGCAGAATTGCCAGTGTTGCCTCTATATCCCTGGCATCCTTGCCAGCTCCCATCAGCACCACTTGATAGCCGGCTTGCTGCAAGCGCAGCGCCAGCGCGGCAAAGTTCACGTGAGGCCACAGTTTGTAGTATTTCGTGGCACCGGTGTGCAGAACCGCCAGGTTGCTGGAGAAGTCCACGCCACACTGCTGCAGGCGTTGTTTCAGCGTGGCGCTCAAGGCGGGTGGCTGCAGCTTCAGGTAATGCGGCTTGCCTTGCGGGAGTCCCAGTGCGGTGAACACCTCCTGAAAACTGTACCAGCGATGCTCCTTGCCAGCCGGGCGCTCGGCAAATGCGATGGGTAATACGCGTTGATAGCCCCAGCGGTGGCGTTGTGGACTGCAGCCCAGCTTGAATGCCGCACCTGAAAACTGCGTGAGGCGATGTGATACTGAATCATCTTCAATATTGAAGGCGAGATCAGCCTTGAGTCGGCGCAACCCGCGCAGGCACTGCAGGTACAGGCGGCATTTTTGCAGAAAGCCGGCTTTTGCGATGCGGCGGCGCGGATACAGGATCAAGGTCTTCTTGTCGAAGGCCCCTGTCAGCAAGTCGGCATACATGTCATCCACGACCAGGCGGAATTCGATGCCGTGACTGCTGCAGTAGTGCGCGAAATCCTGGATCAGCCCGCCGGCAATCAGCAGATTGCCAAGATAGCGGGTTGGATTGATCAGGATGATGCGCTTGGGTTGGGCAGGGAGTGTCGTCTGTAGTGCCCGCACAATTCAGGTATTCCTGTGGATCATGTATAGGATGAGGGATAGTAGTCCAAATTAACGCGCTTGTGCGTACTTCCGGGTGTGGCAAAAGCGCGCAGTCAGCCTGTGCGGCCAAGGCCATGATGAAATTGGCTCTGTCTGAATGCAAGCAGCTGCCTTAAACTTCGCGCCTGTTGTCAGCCTGGTGGTTAAGCAGTCCGGTATTCATTGTGATGTGGCGCTGTCGTGAGATTATGTTGAAAAGTTCCCATCTGTTTTTGCAACTGGCTGCCGCCAACGGCTTCATCGTCGTGGTGCTGGGTGCCTTTGGTGCCCATGGCCTGGAGCAGTTCCTCCCTGCCGCCGCGCTGGATACATGGCAGACCGCGGTGCAATACCACATGTTTCATGTCACCGGCTTGTTGGCGGTGAGCGTGGTTGAAAGGCTGTTCGTGAAGTCGGCTGCCCTCTGGTGGAGCGGCATCGCGTTTCTGGCGGGAGTGCTGCTGTTCAGTGGCAGTTTGTATGTGCTCGCCGTCACCGGCGTCCGCTGGCTTGGGATGATCACGCCAATCGGCGGTGCCTGTTTTCTGCTGGGTTGGGGTTTGTTGTTCAAGGTGCTGGTGAGTCACAAAGTATGAAGCTTCCGCCTGGGGTGAAATTGCCTCCCTCTGATCGTCCCTTGCGTACGGTTAAATCATTTGTCATCCGTGCCGGTCGCATGACCGACGCCCAAAAACAGGCGGTGACTGATAGCTGGCCGCTCTTTGGGCTGAATCTCGCCGATGGCAAGCTTGAGGCGAGCAAGGTGTTTGGGCGCACCGCGCCGCTGGTGCTCGAGATCGGTTTTGGCATGGGCGATTCGCTGATTGCGATGGCGCAAGCGCATCCGGAGCAGGATTACATCGGGGTTGAGGTGCATGCACCGGGTATCGGCAATGTCCTCAGGCTGGCGCAGGCCGCCGGGTTGCAAAATCTGCGCATCTACAAGGCTGACGCCAAGGATGTGTTGCAGCAGGCGCTTGCCGATGGCTTGCTCGCGCGCATCCAGATTTTTTTCCCGGATCCCTGGCACAAGACCAAGCATCACAAGCGGCGCATGATCCAGGCGGAGTTCGTGCAGGAGTTGCGCAAGAAGCTGGCTATCGGTGGCGTCTTGCATCTGGCGACTGACTGGGAGCCTTATGCCAGTCAAATGATGCAGGTGTTGTCGGAGGCAGCAGGCTTCCGGAATTGCATGGGGGAGGGGACGTGGGCTACCGAGCACGATCGGCCGCTGACCAAGTTTGAAAAACGCGGGCAGAATCTGGGGCACGGTGTCTGGGATCTGATGTTCGAACGGACTGAATAAGGCCTCGTGGCCCTAGGGTGTCGGATTGGTCCAGAACCGATGGCCGTTGTCGGTCAGCCACGTCTTGAGCTCTTTGTAGTTGCTGCACAGGCTTTTCACGGTGTCCCAGAATTTCTGGCTGTGATTCAGGTGCCGCAGATGTGAGGTCTCGTGAATGATCAGATAGTTCACGACTTCGCGTGGCGCCATCATCGCCAGCCAATTGTATTGAATCACACCATCCTGGCAGCAGTGCCCCCACTTGGTCCTGGTCTTGCGAAACACCACGTCGGTGAGTTTGCGTTCCACGCCCAGCAGCCTGGCGTACTTGATCGTCTGCGTGGCCATGTATTCCTTCGCCTGCTCCAGCAGCCAGGCATTGAACAGCTTCTCCAGGTTGTCGCGGTTTTTTACCTGCACATGCATGTGCAGCTCATCGCCTTTCAGCACTACTTTTTGTTGGCGGTCACTAATGATCACCTGGATCAGGCGCGGTTTGCCCAGGAAGGGGACGTGGCGGTTGTCGGCGATCACAAGGCGCTCGCGCAGCTTGGCGCGCTGGAGTACAAGCTGCTCCAAAACCCACGGAGTTTTCTCTTGAAGGAAGGATTTTATCCAATAATTGGGTGCTTTAAGGGGTGATCTGACCTCCACATTCCCACTTTTTACGTAAAGCGCCAATGTTTTACGTCTGCTACGCTTTAGTTCGTAGGAAAATGGCATTGTGGGAATTTCAAGATTTGCTTTAGCCATTTCTTAACGGGCTCAGCAGGTTTTTAAGGCCATTTCTGTCAATTTCAAGCATCAGATGCAAGAGTCCGCCCAATTCGCTAGAGGGAAAGCCCTTGCGCTCAAACCACAATAAATAGTTCTCCGGCAAGTCCATCAGCAGGCGCCCCTGGTATTTGCCGAAGGGCATGCGCATGTTGGCCAGTTTTGTCAGTTGTTCTGGTTGCCACATATCAGGTTCAGTCTTTCCGCACGTGCGAGAGGTTCGGGAAAAATGGCGATGGCATTGGGGAGGTGCGTTTGGGATTGCACGTTGATGGTATAGAAAAGAAAAATCGCTCACAACAAAAAACCAGGGCTGCCTTGGGCGTAAAAGCAAGGCGCAAAAAAAGCGGCACTCCTGATCAGGGTGCCGCTTGCGGTTCATTCACCGTGTTGCTCAGGCCGCTTGCTGGCGCCGGTTGTGCAAGACCTGGCTGACCGCATTCAGCAGCGCATTCACCGACGAGGTCACGATGTCCTTGTCGATCGCGATACCGGTGAAGCGATCGCCTTCATGCTTCAATTGCAGGTAGGTCACCGCTTCCGCGTTGGCGCTTTGGCTGAGCGCATGTTCACCATATTCCAGGATCTTCAGCTCCATGCCGAAGGTGGTTTGCAGCGCGTTCACAAACGCTTCGAGCATGCCGTTGCCCTTGCCTTGTACTTCAAAGGTCTTGCCATCCAGTTCGATCGAGCCCTTGATGCGCTCCATGTCGGTTTTCTCGATGGAGAATGCGGTCAGCGTCAGTGGCAAGGCCGGCTTCAGGTATTCGGACTGGAACAAGGTCCAGATGCGTTCCGGCGATACTTCCAGTCCGCTGCTCTCGGCTTCTTTCTGCACGATGCGGCTGAACTCGATCTGCAGCCAGCGTGGCAGCTGGTAGCCGTACTTGCTTTCCATTACGTACGCCACGCCACCCTTGCCGCTCTGGCTGTTGACGCGGATCACATCCTGGTACGTGCGGCCGACATCACGCGGATCGATCGGCAAATAGGCAATTTCCCACGTTGAGCCTTCCTCGTACAGGTCCAGGCATTTCTTGATCGCATCCTGGTGGCTGCCGGAAAACGCGGTAAATACCAGGCTGCCCGCATATGCCTGGCGTGGATGCACATCAATCTGGGTGCACTCGCGTACGACCGAGGTGATGCGATCCATGTCGCTGAAGTCCAGCGTCGGGTCGATGCCCTGGCTGTACATGTTCATGCCCATGATGACGATGTCGAGGTTGCCGGTGCGTTCACCATTGCCCAGCAAGGTGCCTTCTACACGGTCGGCGCCGGCCATCAGGCCGAGCTCGGAGGCCGCCACGCCACAGCCGCGGTCATTGTGCGTGTGCAGGCTGATGATAATGGAGTCGCGCTTCTGGACATGACGGCAGAACCATTCGATCTGGTCGGCATACACATTGGGGGTCGACACCTCGACGGTAGCTGGCAGGTTGATAATGGTCTTGCGCGCCGGCGTGGGTTGCCACACGGCATTCACTGCATCGCATACCTCGACGACATATTCCAGTTCGGTACCGGTGAAGCTTTCAGGCGAGTACTGGAAACGCCAATCCGTTTCCGGTGCCTGTTGCGCGCCGCGCAATACTTCCTGCGCGCCCTTGATCGCGATGGCCTTGATGCCGGCCTTGTCGAGCTTGAATACTTTCTCGCGCTGGACGATGGAGGTGGAGTTGTACAGATGCACGATTGCACGCTTGGCACCTTTCAGTGCCTCGTAGGTGCGCGCGATCAATTCGGGGCGCGCCTGGGTCAGCACCTGGATCGTGACATCATCAGGGATCACTTTTTCTTCGATCAGGTAGCGCACGAAATCGAAGTCAGGTTGCGAGGCGGCCGGAAAGCCCACTTCGATTTCCTTGAAGCCAACATCCACCAGCAGCGCGAACATCAGTTTCTTCTGGGCCACCGACATCGGCTCGATCAAGGCCTGGTTGCCATCGCGCAGGTCTACGCTGCACCAGATGGGCGCCTTGCGGATGACCTGGTCTGGCCAAGTGCGGTCTTTCAGGCTCACGGGCGCGAAAGGCTTGTACTTGGTGTGGTTGTAGGTGCTCATGGCGGTCTCCTGCGTTGAACGTTGGGTGCTTTCAGGACGGGCAGGCCTTTCACGGGTAGCCCTTTCATGGCTGCGCAGTGTACTGGAGGCAGGGGCAAATGAAATTGCGAAGATGGCTTATAATCTTGATAGAACGGATTTACGTGCTAATAAATATATTAAATAAGGCATATAATGCCAAATAATGAAAATTAAGTAGAATTATGAAGATCTGGGTGAGTCCCGGGAGAGCAAGCCGTGCAACTGGACCGTATCGACAAGCGCATACTGGAAGAACTGCAAAACGACGCCCGCATCAGCAACCTTGAACTGGCGGACAAGGTGGGCTTGTCTGCGTCCCCCTGTCTGCGCCGGGTGCGTCAGCTGGAGGAAGCGGGGTTGATACGCGGCTATTACGCCCAGCTCAATGCCTCTGCGCTCGGCCTCAAGCTGACGGCACTGGTACAGATCAGCATGGACCGCCACACCCCTGATCGCTTCGAGCTGTTTGAAAGCACCATCAAGACCTGGCCGCAGGTGCTGGAGTGCATCCTCATCACCGGGCAGTCGGCGGATTATCAGCTGAAAGTGCTGGTGAAGGACATGGAGGAGTACCAGGACTTCCTGCTCAACAAGCTCACCCGTATCCAGGGGGTGAGCGATGTGCATTCAAGTTTCGTGCTGCGCCAGGTCGTCAGCACCACGGCGCTGCCGCTGGACGACATTTGAGGTGCGCACGACAGGTCGTGCCCGCACGGGAGTAGCCGAAGCAATACCCGGTGCAATACACTGGCGCCCTCAATTTTTCCGGTAACGGCGCCATGGCCAGCATATTCACCAAAATTCTCTCCGGCGAACTGCCAGGTCATTTCCTGTGGAAGGACGCACACTGTTTCTGCATCCTGACCATTCAGCCGATTCGTGAAGGCCATCTGCTGGTAATCCCGAATCAGGAAGTGAATCACTGGGATGATGTGCCGCCAGCAGTGGCCGCGCATCTGATGCACGTAGCCCAGCACATGGCCAAAGCCATCAAGGCGACCGTTGCCTGCAAGCGTGTGGGTGTCACCGTGATCGGGCTGGAAGTGCCGCACACCCACATTCATCTGATTCCGATCGACACCATGGCCGACATGGACTTCAGCAAACAGCGTCCAGAGACGCCGGAAAATCTCGCGGGTACCGCCAACAGGATCCGCCAGGCCCTGGTGCAGGCGGGACACACGCAGGCGGAGTTCGCCTGAGCAGGCGGCTGCGGTCCTTGCTGTCGAGCAGCTTTCTGCTGAGGAGCTTTCTGTTGAAGAGATTTCTGTTGAAGCAAATTCCCCATGTCTGAGCGCGACACCATCTACCTGCATGAAGACAAGGTCACGTCCTTTGTTTTCGATGAACGTGTCGCCTCGGTGTTTGCCGACATGATCAATCGCTCGGTGCCTGGCTACGGCACCATCGTCAGCATGATCGGCACGCTTGCAGAACGTTACGCGCAAGCCGACTCGGTGTGCTACGACCTCGGGTGTTCACTGGGTGCCGCGAGCCTCGCGATGCGTCAGCAGGTCAAGGCGCCGGGTTGCCGTATCGTGGCCATCGACACGTCGGCGGCCATGCTGACCCGCTTTCAGGCAGTGCTGGAGCAAAATCCTGCGGGCATTCCCGTCGAATTGCGCTGCGCCGATATCCTGGACGAGCGCATCGAGAATGCGTCGGTCGTCGTGCTCAATTTCACACTGCAGTTCGTCCCGCTGGAGCAACGGGTCGCATTGATTCGCAAGATCCAGCAAGGCCTGCGGCCAGGCGGCATGCTGATCCTGTCGGAGAAAATCCATTTCGAGGATGCCGGGCTGAATCAGTTGTTCATCGACCTGCATCATCGCTTCAAGGAGCAAAACGGCTATACACAGACAGAAATCAGTCGCAAGCGCGCCGCCATCGAGAACGTACTGGTACCCGAAACCTTGCGCGCCCACGAAGAGCGCATCCTGGCCAGCGGCTTTTCCAGTTTCGCCGTGTGGTTCCAGTGTTTCAATTTTGCCTCCATGGTTGCCGTGAAGTAATGCCACATCCTTTCCTGTTCAATTATCAAACGCTCAGTGCCGCCCTTGACGGCACTCCGCTGGCGCCGCTGCGCGAACGCATTCCTGCCGATCTCGCGGCTGCTAACCGCCATGGGGATTTTGCGAGTTGGCAGGAAGCCTTGCTGGCCTTGCCCGAACTCTCTCCCGCTTCTGTCGAGCTGCTTTCCAGTGTGCGCATTGGCGATGCCGGACAATTGAGTGATGCTGCGCGGGAACTGCTGCGCAACCAGCTGATGGTCCTGCATCCCTGGCGCAAGGGCCCGATCGATCTGTTCGGTTTGCATATCGACACTGAGTGGCATTCCGACTGGAAGTGG
>Ga0209134_10000217_pt1 | contig 14752 bp, 19 predicted proteins | sample LauGreSp1BDMLBSN_2_FD_187566 | JGI IMG/M metagenome (GOLD analysis project Ga0209134, IMG submission 187566) | Freshwater lake microbial communities from Lake Michigan, USA - Sp13.BD.MLB.SN (SPAdes) (version 2) | ecosystem: Environmental > Aquatic > Freshwater > Lake | place: Lake Michigan, USA... | reverse complement strand
TTCAAAGCGCAGTTGGGTTGGTCACATTTCGCAGCGATTAAGCGCACGAATGGCAAGAAGGTTTATTACGCAAACTTGCTGGTTGTTGATGGTGCAGTTGTTGATACAACGGTGGTGCTGTGATGAAGGTGCGCAGACCGTTCGCTGATCTTGTGCAACCAGCGCAAGAGTTGTTGGACTTCTTTCGTGATGCTGGTGTTGTGTGTGAGTTGGGTGGTTCTATGCGCCGACAGGCTGCAACGGTTGGTGATATTGACATTGTGGTTCTTGCAGAATCTTTGGATTTGATTGAGTTGCCTGAATGGTTGGATTATGTGCGTTCTGGCGAGAAGGCTGCGCATGGTGAGATGGATTTGGATGGGCAGATTTTGGGTGTGGACATTTGGTGCGCTACTGAAATCCAGTGGGGTGCTTTTCTTTGGTTCATCACAGGCTCTAAGGAACTGAATGTTGTGATGCGCCAGAAAGCGAAAGCGCAGGGAATGAAGTTGTCGCAGTTCGGTTTGTTCCGTGATGGTGTGCAGATTGATGATGGAACTGAGCGTGGCGTTGCGCAGGCGTTGGGTATGGATTGGATTGATCCTGTTGATCGTCAGAAGTTTGCTGTTCCGACTGGTGATGTGTATGAGGTGCGCAGCAGTCGTGGTGACACAACTTATGTTGTTGTGCGTAATGGTTCGGAGTGGTCGTGTACTTGCCCACATCACGCATATCGAAAAGTTGTTTGCAAACATATCTTGCAGATATCTGATCAGATGACATTGGCTGCATAACATTCCCCCTGTGGGGCGCACTCTGACTGATCGCAGGGTGCGCCCCATTTTTGTTTTGTGCAACACTGTTGATCTAACGAATTGAGGATTAAACAACATGGGTGGCAAAGGTAGTGGTGGCAGTAACAGGAAACCTGTTGAGCGTAAGCAGCGCATTGGTAATCCGTCTGGAAGGAAACTGCCCAAAGAGACACCAACAGCAAGCGTGACTGCGCTACCTAGTTCACACATCCCTGATCCTTCACGCCCGTTAGGTGAGCAGGGTTTGCGTTTGTGGGCACAGGTCTGGACTAGTGGCGCAGGCTGGTTGAAACAAAACATGGATACAGAACTTGTGTTGATGTTGTGTGAGGCAACAGAGGAACGCACAAGGCTGCGTGTTCGATTGCAACAGAATCCTGATGCGTGGCGTGACCGTAGAGCGTTGAGAGAAATTGATCGCCAGATAATCACACTTCTTGGTCAGATAGGATTTACACCATCAGAGCGAGGACTGTTAGGAACAGGGGAAGTGAAGCAGCATGAGTTCAGCGATCTCCACAGGCGCATTGCCGAAAAGCGTTCAGCCTCTAAATAAGTGGAAGCCTGCGTTTTATACGCCAAGAAAATATTTGCAATCTGATGGTGATGAACTGATTGCGTTCGCTGAAGCACACTTTCAGGTGTTGAAAGGTTTTAAGGCTGGCGCACCATTGGAGTTCACCAACTGGCAGAAATGGTTGCTGAAGTCTTTGCTTGAACGAAATGATGTGACGGGCAGGTTGCGTTATCGCAGAGCCATGATTGGTTTGCCACGCAAAAATGGCAAGAGCCTGATGATGAGTGCGCTAGGTGTTTTTACAATGATTAGTGGTGAGGCTGGTTCAGAGATTTATGCGATTGCAAACGACAGACAGCAGGCACGAATTATTTTCGGTGAAGCGAAACAACAAATACAGAACAGCCCGTTGCTTAATGCTGAGGCAAAGATTTATCGTGATGCGATTGAGATGCCCCGTTTTGGTTCTGTGTTTCGTGTTCTATCGAGCGAAGTGAAAGGTTTGGCTGGACTCAACCCATCCGTTTCGCTGATAGATGAGGTGTGGGGACAATCCAACAGTGATCTGCTTGACCAGATGCAGTTGGGTTCAGGCAACCGTATCGAGCCAATCAGCATCAGCATCACAACTGCAGGCTTTGATTTGGATTCACCTGCAGGCAAAATGTACCAATACGGGAAACAAGTTGCCTCTGGCGAAGTTGATGATGACACTTTTGGTTTCTGGTGGTGGGAAGCCCCAGAGGATTGTGACCTGAATGATCGTAAGGCATGGGCTATCGCAAACCCGAACCTTGCTGAAGGCTTGCTCGATCCAGAGGATTTAGCAGCAGCCGTGAAACAGTCGGCAGAGTCAAGTGTGCGCAGGTGGCGATTAAACAACTGGACACGAAGCCAAGAATCGTGGTTGCCTGCAGGTGCGTGGGAACAATGTGTGTCGCATACACATCAACTTGATCCTGATTTGCCTGTGTGGGTGGGGATAGATATGGCGTTGAAGCGTGACACGATTGCTGTTTGTGTGGCGCAACCACAGGATGATCGGGTTGTTGTGCGTGCAAAGATTTGGAATCCAGAGTTGGAAGGTATTGATATCGCTGGTGTTGAAGCCCATTTACGGGAACTGCACAACACTTATGAGGTGCGAGAGTTCGTGTATGACCCTGCATTTTTTGAGCGTTCAGCCGAATATCTGTCTGATGAGGGCATGAACCTTGTGACATTCCCACAGTCAGCCTCACGAATGATCCCTGCCTGTGGCAACGCTTACGAAATGATTGTGTCTAAGAAGGTTGCCCACGATGGAACACCAACATTCACAGATCAGGTGTTATCGGCTGCGCAACGCATGAGTGATAAAGGCTGGACACTAAGCAAAGGCAAATCGAAACGAAAGATAGATGCCTGTATTGCTATGGTTATGGCGTTGGATCGTGCAACAACTAAACCCGTAGAAACAGTAACCCCATCAGTATTGGATATTTGGTCATGAAACTTAGAGAAGTAATTACAACAGCAGTTGAACTTGTTGGTGCGATTTGTGTTGTCGCAGGCATAGCATCCTTCAGTGTTCCGATTGGTGTTATTGTGCTTGGTGTTCTCTTGATTGTCGGTGGAGGCTTTGCAGCATGAGTTTGTGGAAAAAATCTGAACAGCGTGCATTGCCAACAAGCATTGACCCGTACCAGATAACTGCACGCCCGTTATATAACAACTGGTCTGGCGAAATCGTCACAGAGATTACTGCTGTTGCACATAGCGCAGTTCTTGCTTCAGTGACTATCCTTGCAGACTCCATCGCATCCATGCCTGTTGAACTGGTGCGCACAAGAGGAGGCAGGATTGAACGACTACCAACACCATCAGTCCTGCAACAACCCAACGATCACCAAAACATGTTTGAGTTCGTGCATCAAACAATGCTCACTCTTGCATTACATGGCAACGCCTACATTTATGCACCAAAAGGCGCAGACGGACTTCCCGTTGAGATGCGCAATATTCACCCCCACGCTGTCAAAGGAATCGCAATCACAGACACAGGCGAAATGATTTATGATCTAGGCAAAGTTCAATACACCAGCAAAGATGTGCGTGCAATCCATTGGGCAATCCTTCCAAACCAGTTGCGAGGCATCAGCCCGTTAGAAACTATGCGCAACACAGTTGGCATGGGATTGGCAATGGATCGTTTCCTTGCACAGTTCTACGGTGAAGGCGCAACACCATCATCAGTTTTGGAAACAGATAGTTCCCTAACCACTGAGCAGGCACGCCAGATCCGTGATAACTGGATGGAATCACACTACAAACATAGGAAGCCTGCCGTGTTGCAAGGTGGTTTGAAGTGGCGCAGCATCACCACCAGCGCAGCCGATATGCAAATGCTGGAACATAAAGAGTCAATCATTCGAGACATTGCCCGTGTATATCGCATACCGTTGCACCTAATCATTGGCACTGGTGGCGATTCGCAAACATACCAAAACATTGAGGCGTTAGGTTCAGCGTTCTTTAAGTACACGCTGCTTGGTTGGGTTCGCCGTTTGGAATCAGCGTTCAGCGAAATGTTGCCACGCCCACAATCGGTGCGTTTCAACCCAGAGGAGTTTTTGCGTGCAGATTTGATGACCCGTGTGAACGCACAACAGAAACAGATCATGAACGGCACACTGACACCTAATGAGGCTCGTGAGATTGAGAACCGTGAACCTTATGACGGTGGAGATCAGTTTGTTATGGGCTTGGCTGGCACAGTTGTTGCAGGTGTTGAGGGTGGAGAGTTGCCAACATTAGGCACAGACGCAATACCACCTGAAAGGTAAGCCATGAAATCAACAGCCGTAACAGTTACAACTTCAGCAACCTTGCTTATCGCTGCAGATAACTTGAACCGTATCTGTTATTTACACTCAACAAGTGGAAGCACATATTTAGGTGATAGCGCAGTGACTTCATCTAGTGGTTTGCATTTGCCTAATAACCAAACTATAGAAATCCATTTGCCGTTAGGTGAAACGATTTATGGAATCACAAACACAGGCACAACGAATGTGCGTGTGATGACACCAGACGGAGACTGACCATGCCTTACGGGATTTCAGAGAACCAATCCGATTGCGCTAATTGGGCTGCAGTCAAGATTGAGGCAGACGGATCAGCAACCACATTGGACTGTTATGAAACGAAACAGGATGCCATTGATCGAATGGTGGCACAGTCGTTGGCTGAAGGTTTAGAACCTGCAGGTGAAGTGGGGCAACGCAGCATGGACAAACGCAATGATGAAATGGTTTCGTTGATTGATTCTGCGATTATGTTGCTGATGCAAGCAAAAACTTCTTATGAGGCTGATGAAACAGAGGATGAGCCAGAGGAAATGCCAGAGGAATCTGAACTGAGGGCTGTTGATTTGTCTGCACCAGCGTTCATGCGTGCTTCAGCGAAGCGTGGTTTAGCGTTACATGAGCAGGGTTTGTCTGGTGATGGGCTTGTTCCACAGACCGTTGAGGATGCACGGGATATGGCTGCAGGTCAGGTCAGTGAAGCGAAGTGGCGCAAAATTGGTGCATGGATCGCAAGACACATTGACGATCTTGATGCTGTGCAGGGTGATGAGATCACTGCAGGTTTGGTTGCCATGCTTCTTTGGGGTGGTGGTTCATCAAAGGCTTCAGCACGCAGGGCACAAGAATATGCAAACCGTGTTGTGGCAAGATTAGATTCCGAATAGTAAGGTAGAAAATTATGAGTGAACTTGTGCAATGGATCGCAACCGAAGTGGATGAGAAGCGCAGCATTGCGTACTCCAATCTTGAAGTGCGTTCAGAGAACGAAGGCAAAACACTTGTTGGTTATGCAGCCGTATGGGATTCACCTTCTGAATATATGGGTTTCACAGAGTTTGTGAAGCGTGGGGCTTTCAGCAAAACATTGAACGATGGTGCTGATGTGCGTTTGTTGATTGACCATGAAGGCGTGCCACTAGCCCGTTCGAAGTCTGGCACTCTTGCACTTGAGGAGGATGAGCGTGGTTTGCGTGTTGAGGCTGAACTTGATCCGATGAATCCTGATGCTGCACGGATCATGTCTGCAATGAAGCGTGGCGATTTATCACAAATGAGTTTTGCGTTTCGCACGATCAAAGATAACTGGAACACGGATCGCTCTGTGCGTGAACTTCGTGAGGTGCAACTGTTTGATGTGAGCGTTGTTACCTTCCCTGCATATGAGCAGACGGTGGCAGAGTTGCGCAAGAAAAATGAACCTGTTATTGTTGCACCAGTTTCTACATTGAGCCTGAGAAAAAATCAGGTTGCTTTGCAGAAACTTCGCAGCCGTTAGACAGCCGACATAGTTTGTCACTGACCTCCTAACACTGAAAGGAAAACACACATTCAAATCAGATGATCTTGGAGGTCATTATGTCATTCAGCAAATCCCTAATCGAAAAGCGTGATGCTGCGCTTGCAAAGGCAGATGCCATTGTTGCAGCAGCACAGGCAGAAGCCCGTGAACTTTCACCAGAACAGGATGCAGAAATTGTTGCATCACTTGACGAAGTGCGTTCACTTGATGAGCAGATCAAAACCCACAGCGAACTTGAAAAGCGTTCGGCTGAGGCTGCAGAACTGCGCAAAGAAAAGAAGTTTGATGCAGCAGTTGCACCAGCAGTAGTGAAGTCAGAGGCACGCACCTACAGCCCACAGGCTGATGTTTCGTTTGTTGCTGACGCATACGCTGCACAGTTCAACAACGACTTCGCAGCAAAGGATCGCCTTGCCCGTCACATGAACGAGGAAAAGATTGAACGCCGTGATGTAACCAGTGCAAACTTTGCTGGTTTGGTTGTTCCACAATTCCTCACCGACTTGGCAGCACCGTTCGCTCGTGCAGGTCGCCCGTTCTTGGATGTTGCTCGCAAGCATCAACTTCCTGATTCTGGATTGGTTATCAGCATCAGCAAGGTCACAACTGGATCAGCAACTGCAGTGCAAACTGAAGGTGCAGCAGTTCAGGAAACCAACATGGATGATACGAAACTTGATGTTTCGGTAGTCACCGTTGCAGGTCAGCAGAATGTCAGCCGTCAGGCTCTTGAGCGTGGCACAGGCATTGATTCATTGGTGATGGCAGATCTCGTTTCTGCATACAACACCAACCTTGATTCGTTGTTTGTAACCACCAGTGCAACATCACTAACCAATGTGATCTCGCAGGTTGTCACCTACACTGACGCTTCACCAACAGTTGCAGAACTGTATCCAAAGATTTTGGATGGTGTTCAGAGGATTCAGACCAACTACTTCGGTGGACCAAACTTCATCTTGATGCACCCACGCCGTTTGGCTTTCATCCTTGCAGCAGTGGACTCAACGAATCGCCCATTGGCAGTACCAACTGCAAACGGTCCATTCAATAACTTTGCTGCAGGTTCGGGCTCAGTTGTTTATGGAAACAGTGGCTACACGATTGCAGGCTTGCCAGTAATCACCGATGCCAATGTGACCACAACCAACGGAACTGGAACTAACGAGGATGTCATCATCATCGGTAACACCCAAGAAGCCCACTTGTGGGAACAGGGTGATGGTTCACCAATGATGTTGCGCTTTGAGCAACCAAAGGGTGCTGAACTTGATGTTCAGATGATCGTGTACGGATACAGCGCATTTACTGCGAACCGTTATCCAAACGCTTTCGCCCTTGTGGGTGGCACTGGATTGATTACTCCTTCGTTTTAGGTAATCACACCAACCTTCTAAAGCCGATACACAACATTTCGGATTAGATCGAAAGACCTCCAGCATCTTGAACGGTGTTGGGGGTCTTTCTTTTTCTATTGTGTATGATTTCCAGCATGAGAAAACAAATTGAAGCCCTACTGGTTGAGCGTGAAGGTTATGTGCGCAGAGGCTTGAAAGATCGTGTGAAAGCCTGTGATGATGCGCTGGTTGCGCTTGGTCACAAAGGGAAAGTGGCAGAGGTTGAAACGGCTTCTGTTGAGCCTGTAGCAGAGCGTGCTACACGCAAGGCTGCTTCTAAGCGTAAGGGATAACTGATGGCAATCGTGAATGGTTATTGCAGCCTGCAGGATGTGAAATCTGCGCTCAGGCTCACAGACAGCGTTGATGATGGGCTACTAGAAAAGGCGATTGAGTCTGCGTCTAGGCGCATTGACGGTTACACAGGCAGGTTCTTTTACAAGACTTCATCTACACCGATCAACATTTATCCCATCAACGAATATTTGTTGCGTATGCCACAAGATTTGTCTAGTAGCACGGTGACGATCAAGATTGATTCAACAGCAAACGGCACTTATGCAACCACGCTCACACAGGGCGTTGATTACATTCTTGAGCCAACTGATGCTGTGATTCGAGGGTATCCATATGTTCATGCTCGTATGGTTGGTGGGGCAACTTTCCCGTTGTATGTGACACCATCGTTCCCTACGGTTCAGGTGACAGCACAGTGGGGTTGGAACGCTGTTCCTGCTGATGTGTCGCAGGCGTGTGTGCTTCTTGCTATGCGCCAGTTTGCCCGTTTGAACGCTGCTCTTGGTGTGGTTGGTTTCGCTGATATGGCGTTGCAGGTTCGGGCTGTTGATCCTGATGTGCGTGACCTGTTGAACCAGTATGTGTTGTTTGGGGTTATCTGATGCCTGCAACCGTTTCGCAAGTTGCCAACGGGCTGAAAACAGCATTATCAAACATTTCAGGTTTGCGCACATTCAGTTACCAACCTGAACAGGAAAACCCTCCGTTCGGATACCCACAACTGAACAGCATCAACTATCACAGAGCCTATGCAGGTGGTGATGTGGTTATGGATTGGACTGTGTTTGTGATCGTGGGTCGTTATCTTGATCGCACAGCGCACGCACAGTTAGATGATTATCTTTCATATTCTGGAAGCAAAAGTGTGCGTGCAGCAATCGAAGGTGATCCGACTCTTGGTGGCGTGTGTTCAACTTTGATAGTACGCTCAGGTGCAGACATAACCAGCCTTGATGCTGGTGGCGCACAGTTTTTAGTTATTCAAATGCAAGTGGAAGTTCACGGATAGGAAACAGAAACATGGCAAGTTACAAAGTGTTGAGTGACAATTTTGCTTTAGGCAATCAGGGTGACACAGTGGACAGCGCATCATTGGATGGGTGTAACATTGAGGCATTGGTTGAAGCAGGTCATCTTGCTGAAGTCAGTGCAAAAGTTTCTAAGTCAGTTACAAGCGAACAGGAAAAATAATCATGGCTCAAATCGTTTTAACAAATGCAGACATCACCGTTAATGGTGTAGTGCTGAGCAACAGGGCAAACAGCGTTGAACTGAATTATGAGATTGAATCAGTTGAAGTAACTGCGTTCGGAACTAATCGTTCATTTGTTGGTGGTTTGCAGAACAACACGATCACGATTGAGTTCATGCAGGACTTCGCTGCAGCCAATGTTGAAGCAACAATTTTCCCACTTGTCGGGCAGCAGACCAGCGTTACTGTTCGCCCAACGGCATCAGCCACCAGTGCAACCAATCCTCTCTATACCGTGAGTGGAACATTCTTATCAAGCCACACACCTGTATCGGCAGCCGTTGGTGAACTAGCAATGACTTCATTGACATTCACTGGTGGAACGCTAGTTAAAACAACTTCGTAATTCATAAACACAAACAATTAGAAGGAGACTGCAATGAAAATTGCTTTAATGGTTGAGTTCAATGACGGCACAAAGTCTGATGTTGATGCTGTGTTTGCAGACTTTGTTGCGTTTGAACGCACATGGTCACGCAGCGTTGCACGCTTTGAAACAGAGATCCGTTTAACTGATCTTGCATGGTTGGCGTGGCATAGTGAGACACGCACACGCAAAACCAGTTTGAAGTTTGATCCTGATTGGATTAACACGGTGACTACGGTTGAAATCCGTGAGGAAGTCGAAGCCCCAAAAGCCGACTAGGTGACGATTCTGCTCATTGGATCGTTGCCTTCCTAGCGTGCGAAACAGGGATTGCGCCTAGTTTGTTGTTGGCTGAAAGCAATGTGATGTTGCAAGCCATGTTGGACTATCTAAACAAGAAGGCTGAACAGTCAAAACGCAGACGGTAGTAGTATCTGTGCATTATGGGAATCAATGTTGATGTTTATGGTGTGCGTGAAACGCTTGCAGAGTTGCGCAAATATGAGGTTGAAACCTTTAAGCGCATTAAGGCTGATCTGATTCAGTCTGCTCAACCTGCTGCTGATGCTGTGGGGCGCAAGTTCCCTGATGAGCCTTTGATGAATTGGCATACATCTGGTGGCAGGCTTGCAAGCAAATCACGATTGCCTGAATACAACGCTGCATCAGCAAGAAAAAAAGTGAAAGTTGTTGTCATGACCAAAAAGCCTCGTGGTCAAGCGCAATACGGTTTGATTCGTTTGCAACAGATGGATGCTGGTGGTCAGGTGTATGACACTGCAGGTTCAGCAACAAAGGGCGCTCGTGGTCCTGCTGCTTCTGCAGGTCAAAAGTTTGTTTCAAACCTTGACAAAGTTGGCAAGCAATCTACAGGTGATGGTTTCCGTTCTCGTATAATGTACCCTCAGACGAAAAAGAATCTGCCGTTGATTGAAAAGGCTGTTGAGGCTTCAATTCGCAGGATTGATGGTGAAGTACAAAAACGATTGAACGGATAACCCCTATGGCAGTTGGCGTAAATATAGTAAGCACCTTTGACAGCAAGGGAATATCCCGTGCAATTTCTGACTTCAAAAAACTAGAGGGCGCAGGAAACAAAAGCACTTTCGCTTTGCGCACATTCGATAAAGGGCTGACCAACACAATCAAGAATGTTGCAAAGGTTGGTGCAGCCGTTGGTGCTGCTGCAGGTGTTATCGGTTTCAAACTTGCCTCTGCAGCATATGAATCACAGAAGGTTATGGCGCAAACAACTGCGATCATTAAGGCTACGGGTGGGGCAGCAGGTGTCACAGCGTCACAGGTCAGCAAACTATCTGAACAACTATCTATGCAGATTGGTGTTGATGATGAGTTAATTCAGAAGTCTGCGAACTTGTTGCTCACTTTCAAACAGGTACAGAATCAGGTTGGTGAGGGCAACAACATTTTTGATCGTGCTGTTATCACGGCACAGGATTTGGGCAATGTGTTTGGTTCGGCTGATGCTGCAGCAATGCAACTTGGTAAGGCGTTGAGTGATCCTGAAAAGGGTATTACTGCTTTGCGTAGGGCTGGTATTAACTTCACAGAGCAACAGAAGGAACAGATCAAAACGCTGGTTGCTTCTGGTGATGTGTTGGGTGCGCAGAAACTTATTTTGGCTGAGGTTGAGTCGCAGGTTGGTGGTACTGCTGCTGCGTCTGCTACGGGTTTTGATCGTATGCGTGTTGCGATGGGGAATGTGGCAGAGGAGTTTGGTGCAATTCTGATTCCATATATTGAACGGTTTGCGAACTTTGTGATCCAGAAGGTTGTGCCTTATCTGAACAAACTTGCTGATGTGATTGGTGAAAAGGGTTTGGGTGCTGGAATCAAAATGTTGTCAGGTGACTTCTTGCAGTTCACAACAAACATGGGTGCTTATGGCAATGCCATTCTTGCTTTGACTGCAGCCTTCACAGCGTTGCGTTTGGTTACTATCGCTGCGACTATTTCGCAGAACTTGTTTAAGGTTGCGTTGCTGACGAACCCGATTGGCATAATCGTTGCAGCCGTTATTGTTTTGGGCGTTGCTCTGGTTGCCTTGTATATGAAGTTTGAGATCGTGCGCAAGGTTGTTAATTCTGTCATCAACTTCATTATTGGTTTGATTGAGAACTGGTTGAACGCTTGGATCACGGTGATCAACGGCATCATCACGGGAATCAACTTGCTGATTAAGGCTGCGAACTTCTTTGGTGCAGGGTTGCAAGAAATTGGCAAGATTGGTGAGGTTGAGTTTGGGCGTATTGGTTCGGCTGCTGCAGGCGCACGCAAACAAATCGGTAGCGTTGCTGAGGTTGCTGGTGCTATGCGTGAAAAAGAAGGTGGTGTTCAGAAGGTTGTTAAGGCATTGAAAGATGTTGCTGGTGCTGCTGGAACTGGTAGTGGTGGTGCAGCGAAGGCTGTTGAGACTGCTGGTGAAAAGTTGCAGAAATATATTGATGCGTTGAAGGGGATGAGTTCTGCACAGAAGTCTGCCCGTGACGCAGACAAATCTTTGATGAAGTCTCGCACCAGTCTTGCTGAAGCAACATTGAAACTGACTGACGCACAGGCATATTTCAATCAGGTTGTTGCTGGTTATGGTGCGAACAGTAAGCAGGCGAAGGATCGCCAGTTGGCTTTGCGTAAGGCGCAGGGCGATGTTGAGAAGGCTGGTTACGATGTTGAAAGTTCGGTGTTTGCTGTAAGTGAAGCAGAGAAAGAGTTGGCTGCGATCCGTCTTGACCCTTCATCGTCTGCGCAGGCTATTCGTGAGGCAGAGATTGCTTTGGCTGAAGCGAAACTGTCGGTAACGGATGCAACAGAATCACAGGTTGAGGCTACTGATGCACTTGCTGAGGCAGAGCGTTTGCTTGATGAGGCTGTGAACGGTGCTAAGGAAGGCACTGACGCATACACGGATGCGCTCGACAAATTGAATGACGCTAAACAAGCACAGGTTGATGCGACTGATGCTGTTACTGATGCGATTGATCGTCAGACGGAAGCAGTTGAGCGTTTGATTGAGGCTGAGGAAAAGGCGCAAGCGTCACGGGTTGGTGGTGCGAAGGCTACTGCTGCAGAAGCAAGGTATGGCATTAGGTATTCGACTGGTGCAAGTGTTGGTGCTGGTGTTGCTGAAATGGCTGGTGTTGCTAGTGGTGTTCTTTCACGGGGGCAGGCTGATGATTTGGCTATGCGCCGTTACACACCGTTTGCAACTGGTGGAATCGTTACGAAACCTACGCTTGGTTTGTTGGCTGAGGCAGGGCAACCTGAAGCAGTAATCCCATTGGATCGTTTGCAGTCAGGTATGACAGTGAACCTCACAATCAACGCTGGTATGGGTACTGATCCTGCGAAACTTGGTGATGAAATTGTTGATGTGCTGACCCGTTACCAACGCAGGAATGGTGCGCTACCACTAAAGGTTGCATGACATGACCACGCTTGCATGGGGTGAGAACATACAGATTTTCATGGAGTTGGGTTTCCCTGTTGATCCGTTCACTTTGGACTCTGCAACGCTAGGTGTTTTGGATACAGACATTATTGGTGGTGCGATTGTTAGTGATGATGTGTCGCAGTATGCGCAAGAGGTTTCTATTTCACGGGGGCGATCTGACCAGTTGCAAAACTTCAACGCAGGTAATTGTAGTGTTCGACTATTGAACCGTGATCGAAGGTTTGATCCGATTAACGAAAGTTCCCCATATTGGAACAGTGTTGAAGGTAGGTCTGGTGTTGCACCACGCCGAAAAGTTACGGTGCTATCTGGTGGTGTTGCTTTGTTCACGGGGCGTATCACAGATATAGATGTTTTGTATGAGCCAAACAACCCTAATGCGACTACAGAGAACAGTTATGTGACGATCACGGCTGCAGATGATTTCGTTTTGTTAGCAAACACTTTCACAGAGAATCCGATAACCCCTACAGAGGAACTTTCGGGTTCACGGGTTACAGCAATTCTTGATCTACCAGAGGTGAACTATCCTGAAACTAGAGACATTGATACGGGTGCTGCAGCGTTGGGTGGTGGTGCAACATTTGATATTGATGCGAACACGAATGTTCTTACCTATTTGCAGTCGGTTGGTACAAGTGAGCAAGGCTATTTCTTTGTTGCAGCGAACGGTGATCTAACTTTTACTGATCGTGTGACTTCATCATTCAGTTCGCCTACAGCAACTTTTTCTGACGCTGGCACAAATATCCCGTACACCAGTCTGTCTGTTATGTACGGTCAAGAGTTCCTGTATAACAAGGTGGTGTGTTCTGTTGAGGGTGGCACAGATCAAACTGCGAATGATGTTGATTCGCAAACAGAGTACGGGATTTCTACTCTCAACCTTTCAGGGTTGTTGCTTGTGGATGATGCTGCAGCGTTGGTGTTGGCAACCGATTTGTTGGACAGATACAAAGAGCCTGAGTACAGGTTTGACAAACTGCAAACCATATACAACCGTTTGGGGGCTGCAGATCAGGGAACTTTGACACGGTTAGATATTGCTGATGTTGTGAGTATTACACGCACATATCCAACGGGCACACCTGCGAGCGTTACGAAGGAATACAGTATTGAGAACATCCGTCATGTGATTTCGCCTAGTTCGCATACGGTTGAATATGGGTTGGCTGTGGCAGATTTGGTTGATCCGTTGCTGTTGAATGATGCTGTGTTTGGGGTTTTGGATTCAACTAACGCTCTTAGTTGAGTGTTACAATCGGGGCATTATGACAGCAGGAACATATCTCATCACAGCAGAACAGGGTGCAACTTTCACTAGGCTTTTAACTTGGAAAGATGCCAACAATGTTCCCGTGAATCTCACTGGTTACACAGCCCGTATGCAGGTTCGCACCGACTATTTCGCTGCCACCACAGCACTCACATTGACTACAGAGAACAGCAGGATTGTTCTTGGTGGATCGTTAGGCACTATCACTTTGTCTGTTCCTGCAACTGATATGGCTGCAGTATCGGCAGGTGATTATGTTTATGATCTTGAACTGATCAACGGTGCAACTGTTACGAGACTGGTGCAGGGAACTTTCACTGTTAATGCTGAGGTCACAAGATGACGGTAACGCTCACTGATACACCGTTCACAGTTACGGTGACAGAGAACAACAATGTGACGGTTACGCAAACCAATCAGGTTGTTTCTATTCAGGATGTTGGTGCGCAAGGACCACAAGGTGCAACAGGCGCAACTGGTGCTACGGGTGCGACAGGTCCACAGGGTTTGATTGGTCCGACAGGTGCTACAGGTGCAAAGGGTGACACAGGATCAACTGGTGCTACAGGGGCTACAGGGGCTACGGGTGCGCAAGGCGCACAAGGTTCGATTGGTCCACAAGGATTGAAAGGCGATACAGGTGCAACTGGTGCGCAAGGCGCACAAGGACCACAAGGTGCAACAGGTATTACTGGACCAACTGGTGCGACAGGTCCACAAGGTCCACAAGGCGAAGTCGGTGCAACTGGTGCTACAGGCGCACAAGGTTCGCAAGGCGCAACTGGTGCAACAGGACCACAAGGCGCACAAGGTGCTGTTGGTGATACTGGTGCTACGGGCAGTCAAGGTGCAGTCGGTCCACAGGGTGCGACAGGTCCACAAGGTCCACAAGGAGATATTGGTGCGACAGGCGCACAGGGTGCGACTGGTGCAAAGGGTGATACAGGTGATGTTGGACCTACTGGCGCACAGGGGGCTGTTGGTGCGCAGGGTTCAGTTGGAGATCGGAAGA
>Ga0209134_10000216_pt1 | contig 14821 bp, 18 predicted proteins | sample LauGreSp1BDMLBSN_2_FD_187566 | JGI IMG/M metagenome (GOLD analysis project Ga0209134, IMG submission 187566) | Freshwater lake microbial communities from Lake Michigan, USA - Sp13.BD.MLB.SN (SPAdes) (version 2) | ecosystem: Environmental > Aquatic > Freshwater > Lake | place: Lake Michigan, USA... | reverse complement strand
CCGGACCGCTTGCCTGAACTACCCAAACAGGCGCTCGATCCGCAGGGCGTTGCGACGTTTGCTACGCGTAACCGCCTCGACATCCGTCTTGCCCAAAGCACACTGGATGCTTCCGCCAGAGCCCAGGGTTTGAACATGGTCACCAGCATCACCGACATCGAACTGACCGCCATGCGCAACACCAGCACGAACAGTGTGGCAGGTGAGCGCAGCGTAGCGCGAGGGTATGAAATCGCGGTACGCCTGCCCATCTTTGATTGGGGGGGCATGCAGCGCGATGCCATGAACGCACGCACCTTGGCCGCAGCCAATCAGCTTGAGGCGACCGTCCGCTCGGCGGGTTCAAGCTTGCGAGAAAGCTACTCATCCTATCGCACGGCTTATGACATTGCACGGCACAACCGGGACGAGGTGATACCGCTTCGTAAGGTGATCTCAGAAGAGAACCAACTGCGCTACAACGGAATGATCATCGGCATCTTCGAGTTGCTGGCGGACTCACGTGATCAGGTCTCTACGGTCATGGCTGCGATCGGAGCCGAGCAGCAGTTTTGGCTAGCGGATGCCGCGCTACAAGCCTCACTGGTCGGGCGACCGATGAACACTCCGCTGGCAGCCATGCCCAGTGCGCCAGCCGGTGGCGCTGCGCCTCATTGAATGAAAGATACAACGATGACTTCCAGAAGAGACTTTTTTAAGTACGCCGGGATTGCTGGTGGTGCCGTGGCCGCCAGCGCGGTCAGCCGCGTGGCGATGGCCGCTCTGCCTGAGCCTGTAATACAGACCAGCCCTAACACCATGGCGCCGCTTGTCCCCAACAGCGGACGCGCCTACAACCCGGTGGTGACGCTGAATGGATGGACTTTGCCATGGCGCATGAATCAAGGCGTCAAGGAATTTCACCTGGTCGCCGAACCAGTAGTGCGGGAAATGGCCCCTGGCTTTAAAGCCCATCTCTGGGGCTACAACGGCCAGAGCCCGGGGCCCACGATTGAAGTGGTCGAGGGCGATCGCGTACGGATCTTCGTGACCAACAAGCTGCCAGAGCATACCTCCATTCACTGGCACGGGCAGCGCCTGCCCAACGGCATGGACGGTGTGGCCGGACTGAACCAGCCGGCTATTCCCTCCGGCAAGACGTTTGTTTACGAGTTCGTCGCGCGCCGGCCTGGCACCTTCATGTACCACCCGCATGCTGATGAGATGACACAGATGGCCATGGGCATGATGGGCTTTTGGGTGACCCATCCTAAGGTCAAGAATGATCTGATTGATGAGGTCCAGCGAGACTTCTGCTTCCTACTCAACGCCTATGACATCGATCCGGGCAGCTACACCCCCAAGATCATGACAATGCTGGACTTCAACCTGTGGAGCTGGAATAGCCGGATATTTCCAGGCATTGACAGCCTCAATGTTCGCCTGAACGACAAGGTGCGTATTCGCATTGGCAATCTGACGATGACGAACCACCCCATACATTTGCACGGCCATGAGTTCCTCGTCACTGGTACGGACGGTGGCCCGACACCCAAGAGCACCCGCTGGCATGAAGTGACGACCGATGTGGCCGTCGGTCAGATGCGACAGATCGAGTTTCTGGCAGATGAGGAAGGGGACTGGGCCTTCCACTGTCACAAAAGCCATCACACCATGAACGCCATGGGTCATAACGTTCCGACATTGATTGGTGTGGATCACCGTGGCATCGCCAAGAAGATCAATAACCTGATTCCAGACTACATGGTCATGGGTGAGCGTGGTATGGCCGACATGACTGAGATGGAAATGCCCATCCCTGACAACACCGCTGCGATGATGACTGGCCAAGGCCCCTTCGGATCGGTCGAAATGGGTGGCATGTTCAGCGTTCTGAAGGTCCGCCGTAATCAAAAGCCGGGGGACTACAAGGACCCGGGTTGGTACAAGCATCCCGAAGGCACGGTAGCCCATGAGTACACCGGGCCGTTGACTGAACCAGCGCGCTTCAAGGCGGAGGGTGGGCAGTCCATGCCTCGCGCCCAGATGCCCGCCAAAACGACCGAAGTCAAGGTGCGCAAGCCCTCATCACATAGCAATCACTGAATTTTTTTTCCGGAGTTAACGAATGAAACCCAAGTACATCACTTCTCGCCAAATCTTTGTTTTGGTTGCTCTGACCCTGTCAGCGTCGGCTTTTGCGGCTGGAAAGCACGCCGGTGGGCATGGCCATGCTGACGAGGAAACCGCAATTGGCAAACCAGGTGTTGCCTCCAAGGTAACGCAGACCATCAATGTCGATATGACGGATAACATGCGTTACACACCCTCATCTATTCAGGTCAAGCAAGGAGAGACGGTCCGCTTTGTTGTCAAGAATCAAGGAAAGGTCAAGCACGAATTGAGTCTGGGCACCCAGAAGGAATTGCTCGAGCATCTGGAGCAGATGAAAAAATTCCCAGATATGGAACATGACGAACCTGGCAAAGTGACACTATCTCCAGGACAGCAAGGCGAAATTGTTTGGCAATTCACGAAGACTGGAACCGTAAATTTTGCCTGCTTGATGCCAGGCCACTACGAAGCTGGGATGAAGGGCGCGATCAAGGTTGGCAAGAAGTAATTTCATTACAGGAAAGGGCTGCTGAAATGACTGACAAAAACAGTTCAAAAAATTCAACGAGGCGGTTGCTATTGTTGGGAATAGCTTCAATGTGCTCGTCCTCAATTGCTATTGCAGCCAGCCCAAACGCTATAGCTATACAAGTCTGGAAAGACCCTAACTGTGGCTGTTGCAAAGACTGGATTATTCATTTAGAAAAGAATAATTTTTCTTTGAAAGTAAACGATCAAGGTAATAACGCAGCGCGGGCTCGACTGGGTATGCCTCAAAAGTTCGCTTCATGTCATACAGCTCTGGTCGGTGGATATGTGATTGAGGGGCATGTGCCAGCCGAAGACATTCAACGTTTACTCAAAGAAAAACCACAAGCGTTAGGTCTTGCCGTTCCGGGGATGCCTATCGGATCTCCTGGAATGGACGGTCCTGTCTACGGCGCAAGGCGTGACGCGTATCAAGTCTTGCTAATCCAAAAAGACGGATCATCAAAAGTTTTTAACTCTTACTCATGAGGAAAATATGAAAAATATTCAAACCAAAATTGCAACTTTACTATTGACCATTGGTGCGGCTCTTCCCTTAAGCAGTTTTTCCCAAGCTGTCATGGATCACAGCAAGATGAACATGTCTCAAATGACGCCGTCTTTAACCGACGGAGAGGTCAAGAAAATTGATCTCGAAACTGGCAAGGTCACGATCAAACACGGCGAAATCAAACATATGGATATGCCGGGAATGACAATGGTATTTACTGCTAAAGATAAGAGTTTATTGACCAGCATCAAGCCAGGCGAAAAAATTAAGTTTATGGTGATCAATGAAGGTGGCAAGATGATCGTCACTGACATCCAGCTAGTTCAGTAAGAAAACGTCGCTGCATCGAAAATGTGCAGGGCTCCCTGTTCATTGGGCGTCATAGCCTGTTGTGCAAATTGGCCCATGCATCAATGGATCCTATCCGTCAGCACTGGATAGGATGTGTGGTAGCGGTCATTGGCCTATGACCGAACTGACCGGCTGCCGAGCCTGATGGTTAAAGATCGACCGACCGCTACTGGCAGAAAGCCCACAAATGACTGCGGGACACGACCGGCAGCAACCGCTACAAACAAGTCAACGTCTTAAAAGATGTGACCGGCTGCAATGGGTCGGAAGCTGACTGACAAAATTTGTGTTGCGAAATAGGAATTTGACATTAAATGCGGGGGGGAGTTGGCAAAAAGCACAGTTCATTGCATCAGTGTATGGTAAATATACAAATTAAATAAAGATCTTAAATCCAAATCGATCTTGAATGCGTTTTTTATTTACCAGTTGTGATCATACTAATTCAACAGCCGCTTTCAATTGATTTGGGCTGCTGTATAGGTAGGTAGCCGTGGTTTGGATGCTGCGGTGGCCAGCAAGTGTTTTCAAAATGTGTATCGCTGTACCCTTGTTTGCAAGGTTAGTTAAAAACGTTCTGCGCCCACTGTGGCTGCTAGCACCTTCAAGTCCAGCACCCTCGTAGAGCAGAGCGAATGTTTGAGCCAAACTGTTTGCGCTAAATCCTGCCTTGACGCTCTTTTGGCTTGCAAAGAATGGGTAGCTACGGTCCACGCATTTTGCTTGAGCTGAGTAGGCTTGCAATTCCTCGCGCAGCTTGATGTTGACGAAAACTGTACGAGCGTGTCTTCCCTTGGTCATGTCGGGTAGCAAGCGAATCTCATCCTTTACTGTTCCGTCTAAGTTCATCACATCGCTCCATCGTAGGCAGGCAACTTCGCCAATTCTTAAACCAGCTAGGTGCGTGAGCAACATCATTGCTCTATTGCGTTGCGGGAAGCGGCGTGTGTTGATGTAGTCCAGTACACGCGTCATCTCTTCTTTTGTCAGTGTTTTCGCTTGTGCCATTCAAGTTCTCCTAAATCATGTGTTTGCGTTAATTGCATTGTGTTTTCACATATTTATCAGAGCAACCTGAGTCCGTCCAAAGTGGCGGGTTACCGAGCTAGAGCTGGGCGGATTGGATTGGCTGTGGATAACTTTTTCACTGAAAAATTCTTCAATAATTTCAACAGCCATTGTGCGAAATCTTTATAAATGTGAGTTTTCATAGATTTCTGCGCGGCTTTCGCACTCATTGAGTGCCCAGCAAGCGCATGCTTCAAATCAGCCCTACAAGCGCTGAACAGGGCTTCCAGCACTCAGAGTATTTGAGACACGCAAACGATGCGCTGTAGGGCTTTTTAGCGCGTCAGTTTTTGCGGTGTGCGGGTGAAATTTGTAAAAAGCAATGCTTTCTTCCGGTGCAGCCCGAATGGGTCCTACAGATCTAAAAAAATGGGCTGCGAAAAATTTTGGTGGAGTACTTATCAAATCATCATGGTGATTTTTATTCGGTACCCGTCCAAGTTATCGGGTTACCAAATGTCGGTTGTCCATTTTCGTGTCTGAAAACAAACTTTAGTCACACACACAACAAAGGACTAGAGATGACCGCAAATCGAGAGCTAAAAGAACTGCAAGCACAGCAGGTGCGTGAGCAGGCAAAACAGCGTCTGCAATCAGCAATTAACTCCCTACAACGGGCAATGTATGACTTAGAGGTCTACGCCGACAAGTACGACAGCGCTGGCACAGACTATGACCGTGCAAAAGTAATCAACTACGCAATCAATCATTTGTATTGCAATATCCAGCCAAACTTGCGCATTGACTTGTTGGCAGACAGCCAGGCTGAGTTAGCAAAACTGGAGTTAAGCAATGCATAAGACATTTGACCCAGCTAATCTCAAGCAGTTTACTGGTACTGAACGATACTATCGAATAAGTCGACGCCATTTGCTTACTGATGGCACCAAGCATCTTGCTGAACTAGCATCATGTTTTTGGCTCATGGACGCAATTGCTAGTCACTTAAGCGAGATAGGCACTAACGAATGGTTTGTTGTCATCAAAACTCAAGTCAAGCGCACTCGAGCTGTTATGGTGTATCTAGATGGAAATGGTCGAGAGCTAGCCCGACAGGAAATTGGCTACACAGATTTGCCCACTGACCATATTGACCTTTACGCTTCTTGGGATGGAGATCATTGGGTGATCATGCTGCCCAGTGAGTATTGAGCCTGGTCCTACTTGCCCGAAATTCGGATAGGTCCAGACTGGATACTGTGAAATCCGTACTGAGCCCATAGCAGCCAACGCGCGTCCTGCGCGTTCATGGCCCGAACTTCGGTTTTGATCACTTGGCTACGGCCTTGAACTTGTGCTCGAACTGATGCTTGGTAGGTGTGCATCAAGTACTTATCGAAATTGCCTCCTGCTCATTTCGGAACCAATGCCAAAACAAAGAAGGACTTGCCGGATTTGGCTTCAATCAGTCCAAGTGACCCATTTATGGGTCATTTGGGCATATGTGCTCATGACTTAATTGATTAATTACTATAAGCGTGTGACTTTTTCAATTATCTAGATAATCTGTATATTCCAACTAAATACGTGTGAATTCCAGGATTTCCAAGTCCTGACTACATGGGGTGGCAGATGATCAAAATCACCGTTGATGCACAGGTCTACGAAGCGCTGCAAAAGGCGTTTCCCAAGCCTGCGAATACAGCACATAGAGCCCTGGCTAAATACATCAGCGTGCTTGAGACCATGCTGTTCAAAAGCCTGCACTTTGCTGCAACCCCCCTGCAGCGTAAGTTTGATCTCTTTGCCATTTCACTCCAGCAGCTTGCAAATCAAGGCGGCCAGATTGGACCAAATAAGCTGCGTGTGCATGCATGGCTGAGGAACAACAATTTCAACTTGGTTGAAGCGGTGATCACTGGCTCAAACTTAACGGGCAGTGTGAGTCAGTGCAAATTGACCAAGCTGGTCACCATGGTGGACACGCTGGCAGTAGAGGATAAGATCTTGCGTTCAGGCAAAAGCGATACAGAAATTGATCAGTACCTATGCGGCGATGACTTTGGCAATTACCAAGTCTTAAATCTGCTGTTTCCCGAGTTCAAGCAAAGGATCAAATCACCACAGATTGAGGAGTTATTTGACCTGGTGCCGGTTGACAAGGAAAGCGTCAAAAGCTACATCATTTGGCTCACAACAGAATCCGAACACATTACAAAAGAGAAGATGGACCAAGCCCTACGTCAAGCACGAATTATTTTGGCCATATCCAGTGTGATGGATGGATACTATGTGCAGCGCAAAAAGCCCAGCCTCTTTGGACGCATGTACTACGAGGGCACCAGTGTTCAAAACATCAACAAGGAATTAAGACGCGCAGTGCTGGGTGACTGTTGGGAGTACGACATCCGCTCAAGTGTTGTGGCTTGGAAGATGGGTTGGGCCAAACAATACATCGATGCGTATGGGCAGGGCAAGGATTTACGTAAGGTCTTTAGTGCCACGTTAAATTTTCTGGAAGACAAAGCTGACTTCATGGGCACAGTGCAGTACTTCACATTTGGAGATGACAGCCCAGTACACAAAGATCTACAACCGAAATTGCTCAAGCAGGCGTTTACAGCCATCAGCTTTGGCGCCCGTCAAAACACCACAGGTTGGCAGAATGAATCTGGCGGCTGGACTAATCCTGCACTGGTTGACATCATCAAAAACGGCACTGACAGAGAACGTTTTCTTGCTGACCCCACAGTACAGGCCTACATTAACGAGCAGAGCATCCTTGATACGCACCTTTATGAATTAGTCAAAGCAACACGTAGGGACTTGCTCAGCAAATCATTTCTTCAAACGCCAAGTGGCCGACCCAGCAAGTCCAAGATCCTTGCGTATCTTTACCAGCATGATGAAACCGAAGTCATGGACATTGTTTGTGAAGTAGCTGCCCAACATGGCCGCGAACCCATTGCCCGTGTACACGACGCTATCTTCTTCAAGCACAAGCTCAGTGTGGACTTGCGCCATGAGATTGAAATGACCATGCAAGATCAAACCAAAAACCCTTATTGGCGCTTGAGTCACAAGCAGTTGGAGCGTTATGAGCCTCGTTATTTTGATTTGAAAATGGATGAAGCTGCACATAAAGAGCGCATACTTCAAGAAACTATCCGAGCTCGAGAACACTATTCAAACCTGTCTGTTGATTGATCTGTCAACCGATAGCGTGAGTCCCGCCAAGTAGTCGGGTTACCAGTCGTTTTGGTTGCTCTGCGCCATGGTTCGACAATAAATTAGCTATTCCTGCAACACACACAAGGAGTAGCTATGTCAGGTTTAAGCGCGTTGAAATTAGTTCAAGCCAAGCGTGAAAAGGGCACGAGCCCACAGCATGCAAGGCGTCAAAAACTCAGTACCAAGTTGGCTGAGCAAATCCAGTTAGCCAAAGCACTGCAGTCCGGCACAGAGTTTTCCCCAGTGAGAGTTCGCACTGTCAAGGATGAGGTAACAGGGCAGAGCCGCAAGGTTGAAGTTCCTAAGAAGTTAAAGCCTTGGTGGTGGACGGACGACAAGGGCAAACTGTGCATCACCGTCCGCTATGGAGCTCGCACACTGGAAATAGTCGAGGGGAAAAATGCCATCGAGACTGACAGCATTGCCGATGTGATCACCTCGCTTCAAGTCATTCGCACTGCCGTTGATTCAGGTGAATTGGACAAACGTATTGATGCAGTGATGGGGCAGGTCAAAGCAGGCTTTGCCAAAGACTCTGCATCTAGCAGTCGCCCAACATTGAAGTTGCCAGCCAAGTCTTAGTCCAATGTGAGTTCAGAGCCAGCAGGTGAATAGCTTGCTGGTTTTCTTTTGACTAAATGGCCTTGATAGGTTTGATGGGCTTGACAGTAGCTGTCTTGGGCTTGATTGGCATACGCAGCTTTTGCAGAGCTTGTTGTGCGCGTTGAGCCTTTTGTCTTTCACGTTCAGTTTTTAACGCATCACTTGCGCGTTTGCTGGTGACGCGTAGTTGATCCAGTCTCAATTGCTCTGGCGTTTTTGGTTTCTCAAGTTCGAATATTCGCATGCATTTATTTATGGCGACGGATAAATAAATGTAGGAAAAGGAGACCAAAGATGAGATTTATGGAAATTGCCAACCCTGAGGACCAACTGGCACTTTGGAGGCTGATATCTGACAACGTATGGTCAGCTGTGTTGTCACAGGCTAGGCAAGCTGCAGCTCAAAAAGCTCAGGCCGCAGCTAGCCCCAAGCCAAAAAAGTTCAAGCCCAAGAAGGCCATACCTAAACCACCCCCAGCCCCAAAGCCAAAACCACCGACCCCCAAGTCACCCCCAGCTAAAAGTCCTGTACCCCCACAGCAAAGATCGGTGGCCCCCAGCAGACCCTCACCATTACCCAGCTCTCAACCTGTTCTGAGGCCCACTCACTCAAGTAGTTTTAGCCAAGCTGATTTGCATGGCATGCAGCAGCAGGCTCAGGGTGCAGGGCAATCCTATTCGGCACAAAAACCCTTCTAACGGCTCGAAACCGTGGATTTATGACGAGAAATACTGTGTTTTTAAATTTCATGGCCGTGGGGATGACAGGCATAGCAAAAATGGTTCTTGTTACCCTGATAGTCAAGCAAGCAAGATTTACAAAAGGCTCAGCCGGCGTGGCTCACGCTTCTCATGTCACTCAATAAGTCCAAGCACCTCGGCTGTTTGAGACCATCAAAGCTGGTGTCACTGACCAGATGCTCAGGCAACATGAATGAATGCTCTGATTCAAACCAACTGGATTTTTGCCATTGCCCACAAGAGATTGCAGTTCTCAGATCATCTTCCTGATTGGGTGTCCATCTGGCTTGCGTGGGCACATCTGAACAACTTGGAAATCGACCAATCTCAACATTGGCGATCAGCTTGGCCGCCATCGAAGTCGCTTGGCTTGATTTAGTTCGCATGGCTTTTTGCTTTGATTTCGTTCTGACAATGGAGTCACCAGCTTTGGGGTGATGCTGTGGGCATAGCTCCAAAAATTTACTCACCTGATAGGTACCCCAATGATTGATCTGATCTGAAGCGGTACTGTGATCAATGCAGACATTGAGCGCATTCGTCAGGTAAGCAGGCTTGATACTCTTATATGCTTTTTTGTTACCTGACTTGATGATTTGGTACTTGGCATCTTGATCGAAATGCGAACCACGTAGCCTTGCTGTGGTGAAGAGTTTGAAAATTGCCTCACTGATGGTTTTAGGATCTAGGTGTAATGGAATCGCAAGGCAAACCATTCCAGGCATTGGGATTTTGAGATCAGTCTTTAGCAGCAGTTGAAGACCTGCTGTTAAGGCTTTGACCAGTTCCATTTCAATTTGTGGCGAGTCAAATAGCTTGGTCCCTTTTTTGACCCACCACTCTGGAAACGATTTGTACTGGTAGAGATCCCCAAAGTCTTCCCAAATCTTGATCAAACGTTCATCAAGGCACTTGCCATTTTGCTGGCAAATCCACCAAAAATCTTTGCTACTGCGAAGTAATGCCACCCACCAGAAATGAAGACTAGATGCCAGTAAATCGTTGCTGCGCAGGGCATGGTTAGGCGTGTCCAAATTGATCTCCCAGCTAGTTATGGGCTTGTCAATATAAAAAATGATACAGATTCTGTCTAGGGTGAATCTGTATCACCGAAGACCCTTAGCCTTGGTTTCAGCAGCGATTGGCTGCATAACCCTGAAAGGAAATAGCCATGCAATTAACCAATGGAGCCATCAAAGTTGGGGTGCAGCCGCCCCCAATGAACCCTACTGCCGTAGAGGAATATGAGGGTGTAGATCTTGATACTTTTGATCTAAGTGCTTTTGCCAAGCCTGCTAAGGTACGCACTGCAAGCGCTGCAGGCACGGATGTCTTGAGTAACAACCCGGAGGTCCAAAAATTCCTCACCGAAGGTGCTGAGCTGTTCAAGCTCGGTGAACGCTATGAAGTGGAAATCGTCCAGCGTGGCCACAACGCGCTGTATGAACTCCTAGCTTCGATCTATGACTTCTCCATGCGCATTGAAAACAGTAGTTTCAAGGAAAAGATCTTGACTGAGATCCGCAAGGATTTAAAAGATAACCACAGCATCACGATCAAGTCCAATACACCTGCCATCAATACGATGGTCAAGTACATGGTTCGCTCAGACAAGGTTACGGCGAGCCGTTATTTGAAAGTTTTGACTGTGGCGCAAAAAGAAAATCTTGTAGCCGCCGATCTGCCCGCATACATCGCTCGCCGCGGTGGTGTGAGCCAGATTCAGGACGTTGAATCTGCGGCTCTAGCCAAAGGCACTGGTGATAAGAACAACAAGGAAAGAACGTCGCTGATTCGCGAGTATTACGAGTTAGTTGGCAAGGCATCCAAAATAGACTTTGATTTTGATGGCGATGTTTGCGTTTACGCTGAAGAAAAAGAAGGCAAAACGGAAGAATCATCTTTTTGCGTGTTCGTTGCCGTGCATGTGGGTGGCAGCAAGTTCAAGATGGTCTCTGCTAATGAGCTTGGAAAAGCTTACGAAGACAACCTCGTCAAGTTCATTGGCAAAACGCTGCCAAATGATCTGACAGTGCTGGAGCACGGTGTTCGTAATCTCAAAAAGCAGATCTCCATGGACAAATCTCAGCCTGAAAGCCTGCGCAAGGAAATGCAGGTTCAGTTGGCAATTCCGCTCAAACACAAGCAAGTAGAAGTCATCGATATGGACACCAGTGACGACGCACCTCTTTAAAACTCAGCCTTGATCTGGTCAGGGCGCAGAGTAACGGCTGGGCCTTGGCTGATCATTTATTCATAGGAATACCGATCAAACAGGAGAAATCAAAATGACAAAATACTTGGTTTTTAGGAATCAACCCGATAGTGGACAAGTAAATGAGCCGGGCAGCAGGGAGGAGATGGCAAGTGAGATAGCTAATGTTGTTTCGCAAGATCGCATGCCAGCAAATTACTACATTGCTTTTCCAATTGAAAATCCAAAAGTTTCTTTCGAGTCACTGAAGGAATTAGCTAAGTTCTCAGTAGAGATTACTGATGAGACTGCCGAACTTTGGGTCAATGAAATTCAGGCGATGGTTGAAAAAGCTTACATGGTAGATGACGCTATTGGTGAGGCGTCCGGTGGTATTTACCAAGCAATGATTGCGTACAACAATGCGATTGAAGCCAGCAGTAATTTCAAAGATTTGACCAGTTTGAGCATAAAAGCTCTAGATCGTGCGTTTGAATACTTTGAGGTGGAATCTGCCTACGAAGTTTCAACCAAGGTGGAGGAAATTTATTCAGTCGAATCCTTTGAACATCATCACGTTTGAAAGGAAATGACCATGTCTAAATACCTCGTTATTCCACGTCGTGCTGATTCACCAATGACCCATAAAGGTGGCAGTACTGAAGAGACGGTTTGTGAGATCGCTAAAAACTTGTTGCATTACCCAGGCCCGTCAGATTACTTGATGGCAATACCAGCAGATACAAAGATTGCCACATTTGCTGTTCTTAAAGACGACGCGTTCTGCTCACTCGAGATCACCCCAAAAACTCTTGATACTTGGCGCAATGATGTCATTGGTATTCAAGATGCCATCAATTCATTTCAGTCAGCTAGGGATCGTGCAGAGAATATTTTGGATCGTGCCTTGGCAGATTTGGACGAGGCTTATGAAAACAGCACTGGATTTAAAGGCTACACACCAAGTGATGACATCAGTGTGTATGGTGCGCTAGAGCAGATGGGTTCTAACGATCTTGAGTACACATTCCAACGTGCCTTGCATGAGATGTACAAATTCCAAGTGCTCAGGCGTGAGACGGCTCGAGGGTAGGCGCTATGGAACAAGCACAACTTTTCAAACGTTTGTTCGACATGAGCTTGGATGAGATCGCATCTTTCATTGATTACGATGAAACGATTGAAGCGTCCCTGTACAAGTTGGACATGGCAACTCGCACAAGGCACATCATTGAAGCTGTTCAACTAGAGGACATGTGGCAGTCACTTGATGAGGAAAGTCAAACTTTTGATATCTACATATCCATGAGGCTGTCACCTATGACGCTGGCATCTTGCTATCACTTGAACCACGATATGAATGGACTGGAGTGGCGGTTCGTATTTCCACGCTATGACGATCTACCGAAAAACTCTAGGCCCAAGTGTTTCGGTGAATATTTGGCATTGAACAAAAGTGTGCAGATTATGGATATCGAGACCTACGATATCGAGCTAGCGTGTGAATTTTTGGACAAGGCGTACGACTTCTCACATCACAAGAACAAGCCCATCACTCTTCGCCAGCAGGGTAGCGCTAGCCAGTAAGCGCAATAAATGTCAGTTGCTTCTCGAGTTCAATGCAGGCCATTTGTGCAGCCATGGGATTTCGGCCTGCATTGATCTCCAATTTAAAAGTCTCGCCTGCAGTGGTGATGTGGACCTTCACGATACCGGCTTTGCTTTTAAATTGGTAGGAGACATCTGCCCGGGGCAGATGTTCACGTTCATTAACAATCAAACTAACCTTTTGTTTGCCGATGTCTTGCAGGCGTTGGTTTAATTCCCAAGCGCCAGCAACTCGGCCTTTGTAGTCGGCCATGGCTTCCTTGACCACGGTCATGGTGCCGGCAGGCCCCACTTTGGCAATGATGGCGAGTTCGCCACTCAAGTCTTCTTTCCTTACAAGCCTAACCCTGATCCGCTCGTAGTAATCGACCGCAATCAAAGCCGCCTTCATCTTGGTGATGGCTTCTTCTGCGTAGCGTTCGAAGTACTGGGTTAAAAGTTCAGACATGGTGGGCTTTGATTATTCAGTCGTGAGGGTAGGTCTTGGTTGGTAATTCATTTCAGGGGATCAGGTGGACTTCTTGCGTTGAGCTTTGAGGCGATTCTCAAAGTCATCGGTCAGTTCAGAGTTCTGTGCGATGAGTGGCATGACAAGACCTGTACTCATCTGCACCAAGTTCATGATGTTGTTATTGGCCATCTGTGCTGTCATGATGGCTCGGATCTGTGCGGCTTCGCCACTGGTGGCATTGGGATCTATAACACCAGCAAACTGCTTGGCTTTCATGAGCGGCGTCAAATGGCTGTAGTGCTTGGTGATCATCAACACTGACGTACCCATCTGCTCAGCCAAATCGTGAATTGGAATGCCTTCCAACAAACGCTGGGTTGCGTAGTAGTGACGCAAGCTGTACAAGCTGCGTTCCTTGCCCGTAACAGGGCAGTTCAGCCGATCAGAATCCTCAAGCCACTGACGGAAAGGTTTGTTCCAGTTGTCGGGCACAGAGCCGTCCGAAAGGCGGAACAGCAGCTTGGGGATTTTTTTCTTTAAAACTTCTTCCAGCGTCATGCCCGCTAAGTCCGGGCTAAGCTGACGTAGGCGCTCTAGCAGCAGCCAACAGCTGTTGTGGGCTACAAAGTTACGCGCACCCCGTTTGCCGCGCTGTAGACGGAAATGCAGGATGGGCTGCCCATCGCGAACTTCCACATCAATATGGCGCCATTCCAAGTATTCGGCTTCAGTGCCTGGACGCATGCCAGTAGCAGCCATGAAGGGCACGTAGATAGCCAGTAGTTCACGGATGATTTTTGTACGAGCGGTACGGCCATCATCAATGAACTTGGCCGCATACTTCATTATGGCTTCCAGCTCTTCATGGCTGAATTCAGCACGGCGGTCGCTCTCAACACCAGTGTTCTTGGTAAGAGGGCGCTCGTATGCAGTGAGATAGCCGCGCTCAATGGCTTCATCAAAGATGAGGTTCAGCGCAGCGTTGTGATTGTTCTGTGCACTGCCAGAGAGCTCGCGTCCCACCTTGTCGCGACGCCACACATGGAATTCAGAAATCACGGCTGGCTTGATGCCATCCACGTTGTACAAGCCGTAGAAGGGGATCAAGTACAACTTAATAGCTGAAACATAGTCCCGAAAGCTAGGTTTGGCGGTACCTGCGGATATTTCAGCTTCCAAGCGGTGCAGGACGATTTCAGCCACTGGCTTGAACTTTCTGCTGGTGACAGGACGGCCTTCTTCCAAGTCAAATGTTGCCTTCATCCACATGCGTTCAGCAATGCGCGCTGCTTCCTTCACATTGGCTGTATCAGTGCTGCGGCGGAACCAAGTTTTTAGATTCTCCAGCTTGTAATGCGCTTGCCATTTTTTGCTGTCGTCACGACGCACAAGCCTAATCAATTCAGGCTTGACTATGACGGTTTCGCTTGCTGGTACACGCATGTCAGCACTTTACAATGACTTTTTGAAAAAAGCAACCAGAGGCAGATTAATTATTCGT
>Ga0209134_10000214_pt1 | contig 14945 bp, 12 predicted proteins | sample LauGreSp1BDMLBSN_2_FD_187566 | JGI IMG/M metagenome (GOLD analysis project Ga0209134, IMG submission 187566) | Freshwater lake microbial communities from Lake Michigan, USA - Sp13.BD.MLB.SN (SPAdes) (version 2) | ecosystem: Environmental > Aquatic > Freshwater > Lake | place: Lake Michigan, USA... | reverse complement strand
ACCGCAACGCGCCAGCCAATGCACTGTTGTCGATATCGGCGTAGGCGCGCCCTCCACCAAGACCGGCGTACCATGCAGGTTCCTGGGCAAAGACAGCAACTGGCAATGCCAGCGGCACTGCCAGGGCCAACTGCCGGAAAGTCCTGAGGGTAATCATTGGGCTGTTTTTCATACGCATTCTCCTTGTTGCAGTACAAAGTTATGGTTGCATGTAGTAAAGACTGTTGTGATCAGCTTGCCTTGCTTGTTCTGTCGTTTCTTTTTTTCTGCGGACTCTACCTGCTCGTTCCTGCTTGGCAGCCTGCGGGTAACCCTTTATTCCAGATAGGCTTACAGACTAACCCTGACAGCCATGGATTTGTTGAGCTGGATCAATCCTTTTCAAGGAACAGTGCTTGTGGCGCAGTAAATGTTGCATCGAATGGCGCTTGAAACGGACCTGCGTTGATCTTCATCAAAATCCGCAGGCTATTTGCCTCTGTTGGCAACCTGAATGTCATAGTCTCTTCCTGGCGGTTTAAGTGAAAAGTGGAGGAGCCTATATGACAAGTGCGAATAAAGAAGACAGCGTTACTGTAATGGACGCAATAAACGGACGCTGTTCGGTGCGTTCATATTTGTCAGGGAAACCTGATCGGGCAACCATCAATCTGTTGCTGGAGGCAGCTATACGTGCGCCGACAGCAATGCACGAGGAACCGTGGCAGTTTGTTGTAATCCAGGATGAGGCAATACTGAAGCGCTTGTCAGATCGTGCCAAAAAAATTACCGCTGAAGAAGTCCGGCAATCAGCGGAAGATCATCGCGAACAGATTCTTGCGATGGTCGAAGATCCTGAATTCAATATTTTCTACAACGCCACTACCCTTATCGTCATCTGTGCCAAACCCATGAGTGGTTTCGTCAGTGCCGATGCGTGGCTTGCCGCAGAAAATTTATTACTGGCCGCATATGGCATGGGCTTGGGCAGCTGTGTAATTGGCTTTGCAGTTGCTGCGCTCAATCTGCCTGATATCAAGGCAGAGCTGGGAATTGCACCGGAGGTAATTGCCATTGCACCCTTGATCGTGGGAATGCCCGCGGGCGCCATGATGATATCGCCGCGCAAGGCGCCCGACATCGTGGCATGGAAATAGCCAGACTTGCGGGGGTAAGTAGTAGCAGGGAAGGTGACAGGGCTCATGTCACCGATAGTGCACCATGCCAGTCAGTGCGTAGAGAAAATCCGCGAAGCCGGCACTATGTGTCAGCGGGTAATGCAGCACTTGCTGCAGCAGCAACCAGCCGGCTCCGATAATGGAATAGGGGTTGATGCGGCCGCTCTGGTGCCATTCGTGTACAAGGATGGCCAGTGCCATCGCATCCAGCGTCAGGTACATGGGAAGCACGGGAAAGATTGAGAGGCCGAACGGGACCATGAACACCCGGTGCACGCCCGGCGGCAGGAGCGGCAGCAGGGCGAACAGGATCATGCGCTTGTGTATGGCCGGTGTGCGCACTGTGCGCATGGCCAGCGTGAACAGTATGCCAAAGCCAAGTACTGCCATGATGCCCAGGTAGAGTCCGTGGTAGTAATTCGCCCCCGGGTTGTCGCGGCTGGCAACACCGCTGAGCAGGGTAATCAGCGCGCCCATGAACACTACCGCTGTAGCAAGTGCAATACCGAAGGTTCCGAGGCTCCGGTGCAGCGGAATATTCCGCACGTTGACAAGCAAGGCTTGAACCACGAGCAGGATCATCCAAGCGGAAAACACCAAGCCATGCAGATGGACTACCGGCGGCGCAGGAGGGAAACTGCCCTTGACCAAGGGAAACCAGTAAGTCATGCCGAAGCCACCGAAAACGAAAATGGCCATCAGTAGCGTCATGCACAAAAAGAACGAGGGTCGAAAGCGTCGGATGGCAGTTGGCTGGGTCGTGCTTGCAGGGGAGGTTGTCATTGCGCGGTTCTCATTATTATGGATAGGCAATGTCGAGTGCTCTCATCTTCATCGCCGTCCATGTTTTTGAAGAATGGAAGAATGAAGGAAATGGCGGAAACAGCAACTCGATTACCAACAAGAATATAGTGGAGCGCTGGCTTCGTCCATGCCCTGCAGCGGTTGCCGTCCGATTCAATGAATAATTTGAAGACTGCATGGAAGGGGTAAATGCTATACTTTCACGCAATTGCAGTCCGCTTTGTGCATCAAGAACAATATTGACAAGCCCTCCGTCTGTTTCGTTTGCATCAGGCCATTCCTGCTCGCCGGCCCTTGGCATCCAGAGGCTTGTGTTTTTAATCATTGGTTGAAGAAATGGATGTATCCAAATCACATTTAGTCTACCGGTTTCAGGGCTTCGTACTCGAAGTGAGAAACAGAAGGCTCACCGACTCGTCAGGTCATGACATAAAACTGAGTTCACGGGCGTTTGACGCCTTGGTTGAATTGTTGCATCACCAAGGTCAGATCCTGGGCAAGGACTACCTGATGGAGACTGTGTGGCAGGGTCTGGTCGTTGAAGAAAACAACCTCAATCAGGCCATCAGTCTTGTCCGGAAAGCGTTGGGTGGCTCGACTGGTGAGTCGGTGTTTATCAAGACTGTGTCTGGCAAAGGTTTTTGTTTTGTTGCCGATGTCCAGATCGAGGGATTGGCGGATCCACTGACGCAACCAACCGGTTCTGCGGCAGAGCCCCCCATTGCATCTGCAACCCTCGCGTCAAAAAAGGGTGCTGCTTTCCTGTGGAATGCATATCTTCAAAGCGGAGTTGCCGTTGTCGCCCTTGTCCTGTTGTTGGTGGTGATTGTCGTCAACTACCTTGACACCAATACGGTGGCCGGACCGAACACCGTGGATTTGGCGCGACCCGCAACAGTGTCTTCAGCACGCGTTGAAAACCCGGGCAGTATCCCGGATTCAATTGCTGTGATTCCCTTTGTGAATCTTGGCCAGGATTCCGGCAGCGACCTTTTTGTGCTTGGACTGCATGATGAGTTGATCAATCAGCTCACCAAGATAAGAAACCTCAAGGTCATTTCCCGCGACAGTGTTATCAGTGTGGCAGAAAAGGGTGGGTCGGTTTTCGAAATGGCGGACTTGCTCAATGTGGAATCCGTGATGACAGGATCCATTCTTGTCGTTGATGATCATGCCCGAATCAATCTGCAAATGCAGAATGCCGACACCGCTGTTGTGTTGTGGGGAGAGTCTTTTGAAGTAGATACCCGGAATTTGTCTGAAATGATTTCGGCACAAGCCGAAATTGCAATGAAGGTTGTAACCGCACTTGAAGTGGAAGTGAAACCACCTGAATCTGCCAGCATGGCCGCTCTACCCACAAAATCGTTTGAAGCATACCGGTATTTTTTGACGGCCAGAAATTCCCATAATCATCAGGCCAATGAGGAAAAATGGGACTTATTCAGAAAAGCACTTGAGTTGGACCCCGACTACGCCGAGGCACATCTGTTGTTTGCCAGCATCAACTCCTTGCTAATGACCGGCCCCATGGAAGGTTTTACGTACGAGGATCATCAGCAGTTAATGCTTCAAAGTGTCGAGGCCTTTATTCGGCTTGAACCCGGAAGAAGCGAAGGCTATGCATTGAAAGCAGTTGCGCTGGGAACCGGGCGAGATTGGAACGGGGTCGCCGAACAGTTGGCAGTATTGAACCAACTGGGTGTTTCCGGGGCCGAAAAGAAATATGTCGCCTTGTTGCTGATGAGTCTTGGTGATTTCCAGGGTGCTGCCAGCATCTATCAGGAAAGTTTGCTAACTGAACCCGCCAACCTGTATTCAAGGGGCTTGCTCATGGCTGCACATGAAATGGCCGGCAACCGGGAGCTGGCACGGCAGGAATATGCGCTGGGTAATGAGCTGAAAACAGTCTGGTGGGGAAACACCGTGAACGTACTGCTGGCCTTGGGCAGAAATGAACCAATCAATGCAACCGATAACCTGGCAGATCTTTCACCTGAATTGATCCAGGTGCTGGATAATTTCCAGGACCACGAGCTGGTAAACCAGGGTATAGAACGCTATCTGGCCGGTAGTGGGATTAACTCCAGGGACGATGTTTTTTACAGTGCACTGGCGGCCCACCACGGTGATATGGAATCAGCCAATGCCCTTTTGCGCATTGCGATGGAGAAAGTCTCTACCTCGATTTTCTGGGCCTGGCTGCCTGTGTTCGATGAAGTGCGACGAACGGGGGAATTCAGGCAAATGCTAGTGGATTTCGGACTGGTCGCTTACTGGCAACAGCATGGATGGCCCGAGGTGTGCCAACCGCATGCCGATACGTTCAGCTGCGATTGGGTGGCTTACCCCAATTAGAAAGCAGGAATAACCCGGGATCGTTCCCTTTCATCGAAATGCCTTTGTTTGCAGGAGCCTGGATATGAGCGCATCGGAGCAATCCGCAACAAATGAAATTCCTGCATGCGGGGAACCCCTCCATGTGGAGACCGTGATCATCGGCACCGGTTTCTCAGGGCTGTTGGCGGCTATCCGCTTGCAGAAAAAGCACTGCAACGACTTTGTTTTGCTGGAAAGAAGCGCCGAATTGGGCGGAACCTGGCAGATCAACTCATACCCAGGCGCAGAGGTGGACATTCCAACCAGCCTTTACTGCATCTCGTTCATACCCTGGCCGTTCACAAAATCCTTTGCCCCGCAAAGCGAATTGCTCGCCTACATGAACCACATTATCGACCGGTTCGGCTTGCGCAAGCATGCGCGTACCAACCAGGCGGTCACCAGGCTCGCTTTTGACGAGCGCGAGTGCCTGTGGCACGTGGAGACCGCAGCAGGCGAGCGGTATAGCGCGCGTTTCGTGATCGACGCGAGCGGGGTGCTGGCGAATCCGCATATCCCAAAAATCAAAGGTGCTGAAAGCTTCAAGGGAGCGATATTCCACTCCGGGCATTGGGATCACTCGGTCGCCTATGAAGGAAAACGGGTCGGCGTGATCGGCTCGGGATGTTCAGCCGCCCAGATCGTTCCGGCCATTGCAGGCAAGGTAGCGCGCTTGACCCTGTTCATGGGCAAGGCGCAGTGGATTCTTCCTCGCTCGGACCGGTATTACGGTGCCGTAGAGCGTTTCGTGCGCACGTTGCCAGGCATACGGCATCTCATCCGTTTCTTCGTCTTTGCTTTCTATGACGCCAGGTTTGTCGCTTTCCGCCGCTACCCCGGACTCGCGGGCATCAGCCGGCTAATGAAGGAGCAATACCGCAGGAGATTGCAAGAGCATCTGGACAAGTACATCAAGGACCCCGAGTTGCGGCAGCACATGATGCCCGATTACGAGTTGGGTTGCCGGCGGGTCATACCGACCAATACCTATCTTCCCGCACTGTCCCTTGCCAATGTCGATGTAGATATCAGCGGGATTGAATGCATCACCCCCGAGGGCATCAGGACCAGGGATGGACAGGATATTTCCCTCGACGTGATTGTCTACGCCACTGGATATTATGCGTATTCGAACATGAAGAAGGCGCTGACATTTCAGGTGTTTGGGTTGGGTGGCCGCAACCTCAACAGCGAATGGGAACAAGAGGCGGTTTCCTACAAGGGCATTACCGTTTCCGGTTATCCCAACTATTTCAAGGTAAATGGTCCGAACACCGGCACCGGACACAGCTCGCAGATTTCCTATATGGAGGCTGCCACCGATTACATTGTTCAGGCCATTTGCGCCGTGAAACGGGACAAGTCCATCATGGCCATCGATGCCAGACGCGACCTTCAGGATGCATACGTCGCCGCCATGAGAAGAAAAATGCAAAAGACGGTCTGGCAGAGCGCTACCTGTACCGCCTTTTACCGGAAAAACATGACCGGGGAGGTCACCAGCCTGTCACCAGAGCCGGCGACCGGGTTCATCCTTTCCCGCAAGTGGTTCCGCCTGGGTGATTATCGTCTCCATGAGTGCACAGACGGCTTTGACAGACGCCAAGCCAAAGTGTGACACTTGTTCCATACGATGCCCGCTTGTGCTGTGAGGGCCGCCCCATAACCCAGGTGGATGCCCCTCCGATGACCCGTTTGTCGTTCCTGCTCTTGCTGGCCGCAACTTTTGGCCATGCTGCCCCGCTCGTGGCACAGCCGCGCGAAATCAACCTCATCGAAACCCTGTATGGCACCGGCTACGATGGCCGCAGCAAACATGCCATGGCTGTGGTGACCTACCGCCATGTGAAGCCGTGGACCATTGGCGACAACTTCTATTTCATCGATCTCACCAACGTGGACAACTTCAGCAACGCGGGCAGTACCTACGTGGAGTGGGGTCCGCGCTTGAGCCTGGGCAAGACACTGCGCGGAGAACCCTTGCACTTCGGCCTCGTGCGCGACATCTATCTGGTGGGCGAGCTTAACTATAGCCGCAACAAGCGTGGCAGCAACGCCACGCTGCTGGAAGGTGTCAGCGTCGATCTCGGCATCCCCGGCTTCCAGGTGTTGAAGCTGCATCTGGAACGGCGCGACGATCCCGATTTGCCCGGAGCCACGGGACAGGTCTCCACGATCTATAACTATCCATTTCGCATCGGCCGCCAGCAATTCGCGGTCGAAGGTTTTCTGGACTTCGTGCGCGGGGAGGGCGGTAACGCCGATGCCCTGCACGGCCAGCCACAGCTCTTGTGGAAATGGCGCCCGCATTTTGACCTGGGGTTTGAGTGGCAGTATTGGCACAACAAGCTGGGCCGCAAGGGCTTCACCGAGTCGGTAGTGCAGGCGATGGTGCGTTATACCTTCTAGCCTTGAGAGCTTTGGGACAGTCACATCGAATGAGTGGATGTCCCGGCTTTGTCTCCCCGCTTCGTCATCGTGCCGAGCGGAGTTTACTGTTTCGCACAGCCCCATAGCGCAAACGCGCCAGAGACGGCGAGCGCCACCCACGGTAGCGCAGCGTCGAGGGTGCCACTTAATGTTACGTAGCCTAGTTGGATGCCGAAGCTGGCCAGCATCAGTCCCAGCGGTACGAGCACCAGCCAGGCCGGGTAGCCCATGTCGCGCACTCGCCGGGCGAGCAACACGCACGCCGGATACAGCAGCACCAGCATGCAGAACTGCGCCGTGCGGCCTGTAACGAGATAGGCAAAGAATGCGATCGACGCAAGCACCGTCAGCAGCGCAGGCACGAACTGGGCACGTGAGGTGCGACCGTTGGGATTTACGAACAGCGCGTCATAGTTCATGTGGTTTCCTTATGCCTCTCCAAGTGCCAGCGCGTGCCGTTGCAGTGTGCCGCGGTAGTAGGGTAGATACGCCAGCATCAACAGTCCGTTGAGTGCAAAAGCAGCGAACGCCAGCAGCGCAGTCAGGGGATCCTGATCGAGGATTGCCGACCAGAACAGCGCACAAGTAGAGATGGGCATCAGCGCGTAGAGCGCGGCGGGTACGCAAAGGCGCGCGAGCACCAGGGCTCCGCCAAGCAGCTGGATCGCCATGGCCACATCGAGCAGCCGGGAGTTGGCCAAGGCGCTCATCAGTTGAATGGCGAGTGGCTCGTGGCCGCCAGGTGCGGGCCAGAGAGAAAGAAACAGGTAGTTGGCGCCATTGAGCAGCATGCAGGCACCGAAGAGCAGGCTGCCAACAAGGACGAGTTGCTGCATGTTGCTGGTCTCCACACGCAGTGTGAACATCGAGCGGTAGCTCTTGTTATAAGCCAGGCAGAGCAGTGCATTGCAAAGCAGCGTAGCGTAGCCAAACAGGGCGGCGCGTGAGCCCCAGCCTTCAAGCGGCGCATCCCAATAGAACACGCCAAAGGAGACGGGCAGGCAAATCAGCAGTGCGAGCGGTGTATAGAAACCCAACAATACGCCGAACCCCGCGATCAGTTCCACGGCCTTGACCAGGTCGAACAGCTGGCTGTCGATCAGGGCTGTGATCAGATCCTGACTCAAGGGCTGGGAGCCCATCGGTTGGGGGAAGAGAGGAATGAAATGGTTGAGGCCTGCGGGAATCATCCACGCCGCGAACAGGAAACGCAAAAACCAGACGGCATATTGCATGGAGTCCCCTTGCACCAGTCGCTATTGCTGGTGGTTATTATTGTTGTTAATGGCCTTCTTGCTGTGGCCTTGATTGGGGCTAGCTTAGTCTTTGGGCTGAGACATGTAAACGGTTAAAAAAAAGCCGGGACACCCGAAGGTGGGTGTCCCGGCTTTTATGTATAGCCTGGTTACTGCGTTATTTTTTGCCGATGCTGCTGCGGCCAGCAGCACTCTGTAACGCCTCTTTCTGTGCATCGGTAATGATGCCGGCTTTCAGCAGCGTGTTCAGCGCCTTGGCCACGCAGCTTACATAGGCGCCGTGGTTCCTTGACGTCGTGGTGCAGGAACCGGCGGCGGCAGTCACGCGGTCGGCCAGTGAAATACCATCGGCACCCACTGTATTGGCAACGCCCGAATCGATGCCGCCGATGATAACCGTGGCGGTCAGGATTGAACCATCGTTCTGGTCGGCATTATCGCCCACGCCATCGTTGTCGGAGTCTGCGGATTCTTCCGGATCGCTCGGAAACGCGTCATCTTCGTCGGGAACGCCATCATTATCGGAATCTGTGATTGGTGCTGTCAGCGGATCGGAGCCCATCCCCACTTCTACACCGTCCAGAATGCCGTCGTTGTCGGTGTCGGAATCATAGGGGTCCGTGCCAATGATTGCTTCATCGGTATCGGTCAGGCCATCAACATCGGTATCCCCGGCTTGACCTATCGTGCCTTCCTGGTCAGCTTCGAAGGTCAGGTCAATCAGGTATTGAAAAGCAACGAGTCCGCCCATGTCAGTCAATTCCATGGTGAATTCGTTGATGCCTTCCTCCAGCAGCGGATTGACCACGGCTGGCGACCAGTCACCAAACATGCCATCGGCAGCGCCCAGTCCCTGAACCCTTTCGGCCAGATAAGTGCCATTCAGATAGACCTTGATAACGTTGTCAGCGCGTAGCTGCAGGACCAGGTTGGGATCGCTGAAACCCTCCGGCAGATTGAAACGGATTCTGACGTGGTTGGTTTGATGGAGACCCTGGGTCTGGCTCGGATAGACATTGATCCAGTTCTCTACACCCGGGATAAAACCCCAGGGATGTGCACCCACATAATAGGTCGGTCCCCAGGTAACGCCTCCATCAGTGGAGCCTTCGGAATAGGGATCTATGGTTCCCACCGGTCCGGGACCGCCTCCGATCATGGTCAAACTCTGGGTTTCAGCCAGAGCACCCTGGCTCAGGCCTACAAATAAAGCCAGCTGGCATAGACGGCGTATTTTCATATGTTCTCTCTTTTTCATTTTTTTTTTTTGAATCAAACGCTTATTAAAATGGTTTGAATCGCCCTGAGCTCTCCAGACACTTTTTTGCTGCTTCATAAAGTAGTTCTGTTCAAACTCGTCTGGCGACCGGCTTTGTTTATCGCCAGGCCGCCGGAAAGAATTGTAAAATATTTTGTTACAATTGAAAAAGAGGTAGGAGCAAAAATTGTTCAGCGCGATTGCAAGTGGAGGGTAGGAACGTCATATATAAGGCGGAAAAACGCACCTTTTGACGGGCTTGGTTGCCGTCGAGGTCGTCGCCAAGCCGCTGCCGTGATTGTAATATTGCATGTTACAAATTAAAAATTGGACGCGAGAAGAGGCCCGTCGAGAGATGGGTTGATCCAAAGGTGGAATGATTCAAAGGAAGGTTGATTGAGAGGGGAATTGAGAGTGGAATTGAGAGGGTAACCATTCTGAAACATTGTGGTAACAGCATCGCCCTGATCGGGACTAGTCCACCAATTCAATATCCAGGCTGTTCAGCAATCTTGCGGCTTCATAGCGGCTGAACCTGGCCTTTTTGATATTGTTATTGAAAATATCAATGTCGAAATTGATTGCTTCATAAAAGTCGGCACCCGAAAGGATGGTCTTTGCAAAAAGACAATCAGTGAAATCAGTGTATGAAAAGTCGGCACCAACAAAACTTCCATCCCGAAAATCAACATCATGTGCCTTGCACTGCTTGATGACGATTTCATCCAGCTTCAGGCCAAAAAACGATGAATCGTTGATGATGCAGTTGTGCATTTTCAACGACACCGAGAAAGCCAGTTTTGGCCATGCAGCCTTGGTCCAGTCAACACCAACAAGTTTGCATTCCTTGAACACAACATCGGAAAACTTGCTCTGGGGAACCTTTATGACGCTCAGATTGCAGTGGGAAAATGTGCATTCGATAAATCGGCATTTCCTGAACGTTGTTTCGGTGAAATTGCATTCATGGAATTCACAACCCTCGAATTCAACGCCGGATATCTCGGTATTTGTCTCGGTGAGGTTTTTGAAAATTCGGGTCAAATAGGCTTTTTCATTATTGAGCGCGGTTTGCATAACTCCTCGACACTTGGAAATAAGGATGGGGGCAGCCACATCACGTGGACCCAAAAACGAGTGCCCCGGCTTTTGTGCATGCGTTACGGTGTGTACCAAATAGGTGAGGAAAAGGCGCGTTCCTGCAGAGTGGCCGGGAAGTTGGTCACGCTGACATCTATCCCCAGCGCAACCGCATCGTAGAGCGAATGCCGCGGGGTCGGTATCTCAAGGACGCGTACGTAATAGAAGGCGGTCTGGTCGGCATTGAAGTCGGGGTCTGTCCATACTGTGGCCAGTTGTGCGGCGCCGATATCGTTGGTGTACAGGGCAGTGCTGATGTCTACCGTATTGCCAACGGCTGGCACCTTGCCATCGGCACCGGGCTGTCGCTCGCCCGACCAGGCAACGTCATACACTTTTTGCTGTGCTTCATTGTTGGCGTCCAGCCAGCCCTTGATCACCTGCACCCGGTCGAGATTGGCACCGACAGGATCCTTGGTCGCATGAATCAGCAAGCCCGGAATCTTTCCCCCGGATGACCGCGTCAGATCGCTGCCCATGGGCAGTCCTTTTTTGTAGCCGATGGCGGCAATGTCGTTGCCAAGCGCATCACTGGTCTCAAAGGAAAAGCCGCCAAATACCCGCAGTGCAATGCGGGGACCGGTAGTGGCATAGACTTCCTTGCGTTTCATTGCATTGAAGATGGATTCACGCGTATTTTCTTCTGCCCACACGCCTGTGAGTCCGGAAGCGGACATTTCCCAGGCCGGGAAAATCACGGGTCTGTCTTTGGGCAGATGCTGGCTGGTTTTGGCATCGCTGGCGATTTTCCCGAGGAAGTTGTTTTCCTCTACCGAAGACATGCCGATGTGGCCGTCGGTTGCGCCGACGACACCGAATTTGTAGGGATTCACGCCGATGCTTTCATTGAATTCCAGTCCGCGCAGCAGGGCCGTCCGCACATAATCCGCCGCGTTTGCGGGTGTCGGAGTTCCGATCAGCAACTTGCGACGCACCTCGTAATCAGCGAACTCATCGGTGGGCGCCAGTGAGGGGCGAATTTCGGAAGTGCCCTTCATCTGGGTAATTTCCACCAGCGATTCCCAGCGCATCCGGTTCTGCGAGTACTGCGCATTGATGGGTTGGCCATCGCTATCCACGGTATCGAACATCAGGCCGGCAGACAGATTGGAATTGTGCGGAATGGCGATGAAGTCGGTGCCAGTGCGTGCCGAGGTTTCATCCAGCCATGCCCAGAGGTCTTCGGGGCGATTGCTGTCTATCCCGTCGAGTGAGTAGAACTGGCCTGCACTGTAGGGGTAGAACTGGACGCCTTCTGCACCGGCATTGCTGATGATATTGCGATGCAGGTTCTTGCCGTCGATCATGGCTGTCCATTCCCAGGCCACAAAGGTGGTGAAGGTGCCGGGAATATAGTTGTTCTCGGCCGCCTCGATTTCAACCTGCCAGGCTGATTGCCTGAGCTCGAGGGTGGTCACCTCTTCCATCATCCCGGTGCTGGCTGCGCCCAGGCTGCGACGGTAGCCAAGCAATCCGGGCCAGGGGGTTTCCGGGGTGACTGTGGCAATCAACTGACGCCCCCAAGGCGTGGCTTGCAGCAACTCATGGGCACCGATGACCTGCACATCAATGCCAAGATTGCTGGCATGATCGGTCACGGCCAGAAAATCCAGAGGGCGGTCTATCTGCACCTTGGTATCGAGTACGTCGTGATAAAGGGGAATGCCACGTGCAAAGCGGTAGGCCATGTCTGGCGTGATCTTGGTATTGCCAACGCCGTAGGCGTCCAGGGAAAAATTGGTATGCAGGTGCAGATCGCCCCAGTACAGGTTGGTTTGGGCACTGCTACCGGCAGACAAGCCGACACTTATCAAGGCCAGGGCGCATGCCCGGGGGCGAAAGTGATGGTAACGATGCAGCGATGGGAGTTGCTCATGCCTGAACATTGGCCTGCCCTCTTGTTATTTTCGAGTGGCCGGAATACTAATCGCTGGTGAAGGAATAAGGAAGGCGCAGGCATGGAGACGCAGGAATGGAAGCACAGGAAAGCAGGGAGCAGGCGGGTTTCCTATATAATCCGGCCTTGTTTTTTATCGAGCGTTTTCAGCAAGGCCCTGTGCGAGCTTTGCATCCAGTGAACATGCTGCAAGTGGAAGTATTGTCATGAGCGAATTGATTCATCCGTTTTCTGCGCCGCAGGAGTCGGCCGTTGTGCAGGGAGCGGGCCAAGTGCCATTTGATGCACATGTGGAGCTGCTCCACTTGTACCTGGCCCATCGCGATGCAATCGTCGGGAAAATTGAACGCCTGTTGAACTGCCAGGGCAAACCGGCCCAGTATCAGCAAGACCTGCCCCTGTTGTCCCTTCAATTCAAGGAGTGCTGGGAGTGCTTTGGGACACTCACCGCAGTCACCCGCGACCAGGCCCGTCTTGGCGATCTTCTGGAACAAGCGCATTGGGCCAGCGGGTTCAAGCCGCGTGACAATCCCGGCAACGACATCGTCAATCCGGTTGAGATGCTGGTGCGCGGCTTGCATTTGTGGCGGCAGACGCGTTGGCCTGGCCACAAGGGCCGCATCCACTATGCGCACATCCTGTTCTCCTTGTCCCTGTTGCGCAGCCTTGCCCTGTTGACCCTGCGACTGTGGGATGGGGAGTCTGGCAATGTCGGCGCCCGGCTCTTCCGGCTGCAAGGGGTGCTCGACCAGTTGTGGCGCAGTTCTCCGGAGGGGCAGCCAAGGCTCGTCCGCGATGTGCGCTGGCTGATCCCGGTAGCGATGAGCCCCACCACCGACGACCTGAGTGGTTATCTTCATATCATGGAACGCAGCACGGAGACCTTCCCTGAAGCGGACCGTATTGAAACGCACAAGGCCGGAGTGCAAACAGGAGCAGGGCACCTGCGTTCACAGCTGTATCACCTCTCAAAACAGCAGAAGGTGTCACTCGACGAAAGCAACCTGGTACTGCTCACGCGCAAGTCCAATGCGCTTGATATCGCCCTGCTGGTGCAAGGCCTGGTGCCACTTCTTGAGGCGTATGAGCAGTGCCTGCAGCGCGGAGATATTGGCGACAGTAGCGCCGACACGCAGCGGCTCACGTTGGCGGCCGCCATTTGCCAGGGCGTTTCACCGGACCCGGAGTTGTTCCTGGAACGTCTCGATCTGCTGGCTTCCTACAGCATGATCGAGCATCTCTGCATCACAACGGATGGCGCGGGGCAGGCAGTCTATACGGCCACCGGCAAGCGCCACCTCCGGCAGTTGCAGCAATACGCCGCCCTGCTGGAGCGCGTGGCGCAGCACTTGCTTGAGGACTGTCGCCAAAGTCGGCCAGTTGAGGGCGAGTATTCTCCTTATGGGGTCCTGTACGGGTTTGCCTCCAATCTCCTCGAACTCATGGCATTCAAGGCCATGCAGCGTGATGCCATGACCCACTTCAGCATGGAAGACGCCTTCACCGTTGGCGCAGCCGACAAGCGCGCCTGGGTCAACGACTGGCGCAAGCTGCCGCACATCAAGCCGGACGTGGTAAAGCAGTTCGAATATCCGCAGCAGTTTGCCGCAGCCATCAGTGCTCGCGTCGAGCATGCGCTGCACCGACGCATTGCTGCGGGTGAGACGAAAGCCGCCGCAGCGAACGGTCGGCTCTTCCTGGTGGCGTCAGCCAGGCAGACCGTGGATTCAGGGCTGGCACAGATGCCTGAAGTTCCCTTGCGTTACATCGTGTCATCGAACCCGCAAATAGTGGCAAGGCACCAGATTGATTTTCAGGAGCAGAAGGATCTTTTGCACTGCCGGCTAGAGGGAGAATTCCTTGTCAGTTGCGAGACTGAAGGTGGATGGCTAGCCATTTCCAAGGATCTGCTGACTGAAGTACTGGGTGCGGGACAGGATGTGAAGATTGGCTGGTTGCCGCAGGAAGCCCGAGACGTACTGGGCTTGATGTGTCCCAGCCTGGTTGTGCTACTGGCCTAGACTGGAAGCGGGGTGGAAGGGAGCGGGGTGGGACAGTCACATTTTGAGGAGCGGGGTAGGGGCATGCGGAGTGGGACAGTCACATTTTGTGGAAATATGGCGGATAGTGACTAGAGTGTGGTCATGTCGCAGCAATGGACGTTCCGTAGCACTTTTGTGCTACATTATCGCTGTGTCAAAGATGTCAGGAGTGAGAGATGTCCACAACTACCATACGTTTGTCGCCCGAGTTGAAAGCCAGGGTGGCCAAGGCAGTCAAGCGCGCCGGCACGACTACCCATGGCTTTATCCTTGAAGCCATTGCTGAAAAGGCCGCGATGGAAGAGCAGCGCGCTGATTTTGATGCAGTTGCCGAGGAGCGTTTTGCCCGTATTGCCGCGTCCGGCAAGACTGTGCCCTGGCAGGAAATGCGCAGTTATCTTGAGGATCGTGTTGCAGGCAAGACTGCAAAGCGCCCTGCAGCCCGCAAGCTGGCGCGCTGAATGGCGTATTTGGGACTCGCGCCAGAGGTTGGGGATGACTTCGATCGAATCCTTGAGCACCTTGCCGAACATCAGGGTGAAAATCTCGCATTGCGCATTCGGGAAATAATAGAGGCGCTGA
>Ga0209134_10000211_pt1 | contig 15037 bp, 13 predicted proteins | sample LauGreSp1BDMLBSN_2_FD_187566 | JGI IMG/M metagenome (GOLD analysis project Ga0209134, IMG submission 187566) | Freshwater lake microbial communities from Lake Michigan, USA - Sp13.BD.MLB.SN (SPAdes) (version 2) | ecosystem: Environmental > Aquatic > Freshwater > Lake | place: Lake Michigan, USA... | reverse complement strand
CTGCTAGCAAGATCTTTGTTGGCTTGGTAGCTCAGTTGGTACGAGCGAACGACTGAAAATCGTTAGGTCGCCGGTTCGATCCCGGCCCAAGCCACATTCGCTTCAAATCCATTTCTAGATTTTAGATACATTCTAAAAACAAAAAGCCCCACACTCTTTCGAGTGCAGGGCTCTTGTTATTAATAAGTTAATCGAGAACCACAGATCCTGTAGGTGTCGTTAAGTGCACCGCAACAATTCCGTACTCCCCATCATTTGTGGATGGGTCAATAAACTCAATATCTGCCCCGTTTAATCCATCAAGGATCTCTGTCTTAAACCATGAGTCCGATAGGTGATCTGTGTCAGCAATTGTGATCTTTTCGATCGCAGCAACTGCTTTGCCATCTTGTGATGGGTGATCTGCAGTTAACCATTGGATGAAGAATGGAAGTTCGCGAGAGTCGGTGATTTCATTAACTCCGATTTGCTTCCACTTAAGATCGACACCATCTGGGCGTGTGCGGTGACCTTCAGTTGCACTGCGTCCAAACTTCTCTTCAATTGTTGAAATATCTTCAGTTGCAAATACCCAGGTAAGCCAACCGCCACCTTCTTGTGCTTTCTTGCTCACAGCTTTACCCCACGGTGTTTGCTCTGTTGCAGGGTGATCTAGTGGGCAGACAACTTCGATGTATTGACCGTTTTGTAGTGCAAGAGTGAAGTTGCGTGTGCCAAAGCGTGGGTGGACTCCGCCATCAACGAAGGTGCTACCAAGGCGTGAGCCCAGGCGTTGAACGGTGTCGGCTAGTTGATCATGGGACGTTACATATGAGACATGGTCTAAGCGCATGGGGAAATCTTGCCCTATGAAAGGGGGTGCTAATTACCAACTACCCCGCCTGCGGCGGGGGTTTGCAGGCGTGGAAATGGGAGTTGGGGATAAGGAGGTGGGGGTGTCAGTTGGTACTGAGATTGTGCCAATTAGCTAACTATCGGAGGACAAGTGCGATCATTGACAAATAATTGTGTGGCGCATAATCTATGACTAGAAAAATACGTTTCACAAGAGATGCACGAAAACACAAAATAGGTCACGCTCGAGCAAGGTTCGTTATTGAAAACAATGAACCGATGCAAAAGCCAGGTTTATTCACAAATGAAAAGAAATTAACTTGGATTGGTATCGATGATCGCGGGCTGGAGCTTGAAGTCATTGGTATTGATGATCAATATGAAATTTTTGTCATCCATGTAATGCCTACGGTTTTCATCAGGAGAGGACGAGATGAGTACTAAAACAAAGAGTGCCGTAAAAAAGAAGGTAGCAAAGCCAAAAACAAAGTATGTCTTTGGTCCTGATATAGATCTTGATGTAGAAGTTGTTCTAGATAAGCGTGGGCGAAGAATTACTGAAGCACGTGCTCAGCAGATTGCTCGTCAAATTCTTCGCGAAAATGCCGCCGGTCGACCATCGCTAACTGGAGCAAAGATTGTGTCACCAGAGATCAAAGCTCGAGTGCCGCAGGGCATGAAAGACAAGTTAGATCGAGAAGCAAAGAAACTTGGTGTTACGCCTTCTGTATTAATTCGACAGGCGCTTGAGGAATATCTTTACGACTAAAAGTTTCTACTAACGCGCCAACACACACATCAACGCCTCCACCGTCAGCAAAGGAGCTGCGTTGTGGCCCAGGTTGGTCCTGGCATCCATGATGGCGTTGATCTTTTTAATTGTTGCTTGTGGCTTTGCTTTCGCAGCCACGGCTCTAATCTCTGCTTCTAACTCTGTGTTAATCAGTGCGTCATTAGCACCTGCTTGCACCATCATGACATCTCTATAGAAAGTAGTAATATCAAGCAGAGCTGCATCTAAACCATCACGGATCATGCGCGTTTGGCGGGTCTTTTGTTCTTTCTCTAAATCCTTTATTGCTTTACTGCCGCCAGTTGCCATGCCACGTCCTGTGGCACCTTTGCCATAAGCCAACGAAAGATCATCTACTTCCTTTTCATTTCTTAACTCTGCAGCTGTTGTTGCTTGCTCTGTTGCAAGATCAACCAAGGTTTGTGCTGCTGCAAAGGCAGAAGAGATACCTTGCAGTGTTAAAGGGAGTTTCATGATTGTGTTTCTGGTGTTGCGCACAGATTCGTTGTTGGCAAGATAGCGAGCGCGACCGATGTGACCTTGGCTCACCCTTGCTGCAAAATCTGCCATCACAGGTGAGATGCCATCTCGGGATTGCAGGACTTGTGCCACGGCTTGGGTTGATGGTGTGACAAGCTGCAGGTGGCGACAACGGCTACGAATTGTTGGCAACACATCATGCAGTGTTGGCGCACAGAGCAACCAGACTGTTGTGTTGCCTGGCTCTTCAATTGCTTTGAGTAACGCGTTCGCCGCCGACTCTGTGAGTCTGTCTGCATCTTCCATGACGACAACCCGCCAGCCGCCCATAGATGGTGCCCAGGCAACACGTGTGAGTAGCTCTCTTACTTCATCAATCTTTATTGAAAGACCTTCAGTGACTATCACTTCCACATCTGGGTGAGCACCATTTGCTGCAGATTTACATTCATTACAAACCCCACAGCCATCCTGTGAGCACACAAGTGCTTGGGCAAAAGCGATTGCAGCAGATGATCGTCCTGATCCTGGTGGGCCGGTAAAGACCCAGGCATGTGTCATCTCCTGTGATTCTTGGCCACTTCTAGTGGCAGCAACTGCCTTTTGCAGGATCTCAACGACATGTTCTTGGCCAACAAGATCTGAATACACGCTCACTTTTTAGTAGCAGGCTTCTTCTTTGGGGCTGCCTTTTTCACAGCTTTGCCTGCAGCACGTATTGGACGCAGCAATAAATTGCCTTTATCCTCAACTGCGTTTCGCTTTAGGGCAGGGATTTCACTGACCCTTGAAATGATTGCAGTGTGGGTATCTTCAATAGATTGATTACCATCAATAATCACATAGCGCTCAGGATCAAGGGCAGCTAACTGCAAGAACTCTTGGCGCACACGCTCATGGAAATCTATTGGTTGTGATTCCAGGCGGTCTTTGCTCTTTAAGCGAGCAAGACCAAGCTGTGGTGGTAGATCAATAATGATGGTCAGTGTTGGGAAAAGAGATTCAGTTGCCCAACGAGAAATACGTGCCACTTCTCCGGGCTCTAGCACTCGTCCTGCGCCTTGATAGGCAATGGATGAGTCAAAGTAGCGATCACTGATTACAACATCGCCTTGGGCAAGTGCGGGGCGAATAACTGAGTAAACATGGTGAGCACGATCTGCTGCATAGAGGAGTGCTTCAGCGCGAGGTGAGATCTCTCCTGTGGAGTGAGAAAGAAGAATTTTTCTAATTTCAATTCCTAAATCACTACCACCAGGCTCGCGAGAGAGGACAACAGTTTCTCCTTCTTGCTCTAGCCACTCTTTAAGAAGTTTTGATTGGGTTGATTTACCAATACCTTCGCCGCCTTCAAATGCAATGAAGACTCCCTTTGCAGGTGCACCTGTAATGCTGCCTAGTTCTCCCTTTAAAGCGTTTGAAATATCTGACCACAAAGAAACATTGGGACGATCTTTCATTTGCCTATAGGAAGCAAATCCGATTAAAGATGCAATCACACCTGCAATCAAGATTGTTACCGCAGCACCGTTGTAACTAATTTCAGTGTTTTGAAACTTAAAAGTGTGTTGGCCGATAGAGGCAGCAATTAATGGTGCGATTGCAAGAACACCAACCAAAACCACGCGGATCAGGCTTTGCACGAAGGCAAAGGTGCGGCCGCGCACATCATCTGCCACCTCCATGCCCAGCATGGTGAAGCCTGTTACCCAGGTAATACCGCTAAAAGCACCCAGAATAATGACGATAAAGACCGCTAGAACAAGGTTAGGGATTGCAGCTAGTCCGACTAAGAAGAATCCACTAATAACAAGGGAGGCACCAAACAGGCGGCGCCTTGAAAACTGTGCAAATACTCTTGGACCAAAGGCAATTCCTGCTGCAAGACCTGTGAAGACTGCGCCGAAGAGAACACCGTATGCTGCTTCGCCACCACCAAGATCACCAACAAAAGTTCTAGCCAAACCAATAACCGCACCTGCGGCTGCAAATGCTCCAACCATTCCAACAACTAAGCCACGGATTAGCTTGGTGCCAGATACTGCTTTCCAGCCATCATGCAGGCTTTTTAAGATCCCTGTGTCAGCTGAATGTTTTTCTGCCGCACCTTTAGGGATTTCTCGTAGTCCCCATACCGTGTATGCACCAAAAGCAAATGACAGTGCGTTTACATACAGTGCAAGATCAACTGCCGTTGAGTTAATCCCAAAAGTTACATTGATTGCTGAAGTAAAGAGAGACAGGAAGGTAAAGATAAGAGCGGCAATAGGTGCTGTGCCATAGCCAGCTAAGAGAGAAACTTGATTTGCTGATTCTAATTTTTCGCGTGGGACTAAGTTAGGAACAGATGCTTCCTTAGCTGGTGACCAAAACAAGGTAATACATTCAACCAAGATAGTTGCGGTGTAGAGCCAGAAGTAGTTGTGAAAAATTGGAATAGAGATATAAAGCCCTGTGCGCAAGATGTCACAGTTGACCATTAACTTGCGGCGATCGAGTTTGTCTGCGATCACGCCTGCAAGTGGACCAAGAAAGACCGCTGGCAATAAGCGAGCGATGAAGACACCTGCAATTGCAAAGTTTGCAGTTGCATAATCTCCACCAGAGAGCTGCTGCGCCATTGCAGTTGTTGCAAGTAGGCCTAGCCAGTCACCCAAGGATGAAAAGACCATGGAGTTCCAGAGTTTGCGAAATGGTCGGATTGCTAGAACGCCACGGGTTACATCCTGCGCAGGTGCGGCAGGGGTAGGCAGCGACTTAGACATGGTGAGAGTCTATCTTGCGCATGAACAGGGCTTAAAGAGGCCACAAGAGCCTTATTTATGCATCCTTAAGGATGTAGCACAATTATCAATATGTGCTACCTTTAGACCATGACAACAGCGGCGCACAAACCCAAAAAGGTAGCGGGAAAGAAATCTGCCCCTGCCAAAAAAGCTGCAGCAAAGAAAAAGGTTTCAACGAAAAGCAATGTGAATAATCCTTTGCGAACATCATGTGGAGTGCGGGAGCTACGTCAATCTGCATCACAGATTTTAGATCAGGTTAAAAATGGATTAGTCGTTGAGATAACCGAACATGGTGTTCCGGTTGCACGCTTGGTCCCGATTAAAAACTCTTTATATGAAGAATATATCGAGTCTGGATTAATTATCCCTGCAGTAAATTCAGATTGGCGACCAACAAAGAATCCAATAAAAATTAAAGGCAATAAGACTTCGACCGAAGTTCTTTTGGAGTTACGATCAGAGGAACGCTATTGAGTTGGTATCTAGATAGCTCGGCGATCCTAAAAACTATATTTGACGAAAAAGAGAGACCAGAGTTATTGCGGCTTCTTACTAGTCAATCGACCTCTTCTAGGCTTTCCAGAGTTGAGGTCCGTAGAACTGTAGCTCGCTTAGCACCTACAAACGTAATCGAGGTAAATCAAGAATTAGAAAAAATCAACTTTCTGCCGATCAGTGATGCAATTCTCTTGGCAGCAGAAAATTTCTCACCCGACATCACGTTGCGCGCCTTAGATGCAATTCATGTTGCAACCGTGATGAGTCTCGAAGGAAGCATTGAAGGTTTGATCACTTACGACAAACAGATGGTTACAAATGCCCAATTACTAGGTATAAAAGTTATTTCTCCTGGCATGAAGTAATAATCAAGCCTTTTTCTTTGCTTTACCTGATGCTGCTTTCTTCGCAGCCTTTTTAGCCCCAGCTTTTTTCACAACGTTCTTTGTAAGAGTAGGTGCGGTGTCGCCCTTCTTAGGCTTTGCTGCCGCCTTCTTGCGTGACTTCTTTGGTGATGGGCCGTTCTCTGCTTCCCAGGCACGGCGGCCGGCAAGTAGTTCAAGACCACGATCTAATGTCATTCCCTCTGCTGTGTCTCCTCGACGAAGCGTTGCATTTGTTTCACCGTCAGTTACATACATACCAAAGCGACCATCTTTAATAATCAGCGCCTTTTGTGAAGTTGGATCAATACCAAGTTCTTTAACAGGAGGCTTCGCGACTCCGCGACGTCGCTCCTTTGGACGTGAATAAATATCAAGTGCTTCTTCTAATGTCATTGTGAATAGATGGTCTTCACTTGGCAGGGTGCGTGAATCTGCGCCAGCTTTTAGATAAGGACCATAGCGACCGTTTTGTACTGTTATTTCTTCACCTGCACTGTTGGTACCTAGCGTTCTAGGGAAAGAAAGCAGCTGTAACGCATCTTCATATGTCACAGTATCCAGAGTCATTGTTGAAAGAAGGGATGCAGTCTTTGCCTTTGGCGCATCTGCCTTTTTCTTTTTCTTCTTTCCAGATGCGGTGAGTTCAACTGGTTCTTCTGGCAATACTTCAGTGATGTAGGGGCCAAAGCGACCACTCTTTGCAATGATCGGCAGATTAGTTACAGGATCAATTCCTAGTTCGCGCTCACCAGATGGTGCTGCCAATAATTCAATTGCTTTAGCAAGTGTTAATTCATCTGGTGCTAAGTTTTCAGGAATATTAGCAAGCTTTCGCTCTTCACCCTCTTTGTTTTCTTGCAGGTATGCGCCATAGCGACCAACCCGAATTTCAATTTCAGGGGACAAGTTCATGGTGTTTGTGGCACGTGCATCGATCACACCAAGGTCTGCTGATAGTTCGTTGAGCCCTGGTTGCCCATCAACGCCATAGAAGAAGTCACGTAGCCAATCAACACGGCCCGCTTCACCTGATGCGATCTTGTCTAGATCCTCTTCCATTGAGGCTGTGAACTCGTAATCAACAAGCTTTGTGAAGTGGGTTTCAAGCAAGCCTGTCACTGAAAAAGCAAGAAATGTTGGCACTAAAGCGCGGCCGCGCTTATAAACATATCCGCGGTCCTGGATTGTTTGAATGATTGATGCAAAAGTAGATGGCCGACCAATACCAAGTTCTTCTAGTTTTTTAACAAGTGTTGGTTCTGTGTATCGGGCAGGTGGCTTAGTCTCATGGCCCTCACAGGTGTATTCATTGACTTTCACTGCTTGACCAAGAGTCATTGCAGGTAAGCGCTTGTCCTCTGTTTCTTCATCCTTGTTTTCTTCAGTGACGATGTCATCGTATGCAGCCAAAAAGCCAGGAAAAGTAATAACAGAACCATTTGCACGGAAAATAGTTGCTTTGCCATCATTTGTTGTGGCATCAAAATCAACACGCATCTGCATTTTCTTAGCATCTGCCATTTGTGAAGCAACTGTGCGCTTCCAGATTAAGTCATAGAGAGCGAACTCATCACGTGAGAGCTCTGGTGCTAATTCACCTGGTGTCTTAAAGGTGTCTCCTGCTGGTCGAATAGCTTCATGTGCTTCTTGTGCATTCTTTGTTTTGCCTGCGTATGTGCGTGGTGCATCTGCAACATGGTCTGCTCCATATAAAGCTTTAGCTGCATTACGCGCAGCTGTGACTGCTTGCTGTGACAAGTTAACGCTGTCAGTACGCATGTAGGTGATGTAGCCGTTTTCATACAAACGTTGTGCGATGCGCATCGTGATCTGCGCGCCCCAGCCAAGTCTGCTGCCTGCGTCCTGTTGCATTGTTGAGGTTGTAAATGGTGGCTTTGGTCGTTCTGTTCTTGGACTTTCTTCCATTGACTTAACGGTCAGATCACTGTTCTTGAGTGAATCAACCAAGCCTCGTGCGCCTGCTTCATCTAATAACAAAATATTGGCTAGTGACTTTTCTTTTACTGTCCCATCTGCGCCAAAGTCACTGGTTGAGGCTACTTTCTTGCCCTCTACCTCTAGCAAGCGTGCGTTAAAGCCGAGTGCGGTAACAGCAGCTAAATCCCACCAACCGCTTGAAATAAAGGCCATACGTTCGCGCTCTTTTTCAACAATTAACCGTGTGGCAACTGATTGCACGCGGCCTGCTGAAATACGTGGCATAACTTTCTTCCACAAAACAGGAGAGAGTCTGTATCCAAACAATCTGTCGAGCACGCGTCGAGTTTCTTGCGCATCGATCAGGTGATAATCCAAATCCCGAGTGTCATTAACAGCCGCCTGGATTGCTTCCTTTGTAATTTCATTGAAAACCATGCGCTTAATAGGAATCTTTGGTTCAAGAACTTCTACTAAGTGCCAGGCAATAGCTTCGCCTTCGCGGTCCTCGTCCGTTGCCAGAATTAACTCTTCGGCATTTTTCATCAACGCTTTTAGTTCAGCAACTTTTGCCTTTTTGTCTGGGTTAATTACATAAAGAGGCGCGAAATCATTTTCAATATCCACGCCCTCTTTAGCCCAGGCGATCTTTTTATACTCTTTAGGAATATCGGCAGCTCGCTGTGGAAGGTCTCTAATATGGCCGACGGAAGCCTCGACGACATATCCGTCGCCGAGGTATCCACCAATTTTTCTGGCCTTAGCTGGTGATTCAACAATCACCAGCTTAATCAGGTCAGCTTTTGCTTTCGCCATAAGAAAGGGGGAAGCCTTTCTACTTAAACAGTAATTGAGGTTGCTTGACGACGGTTACGAATTAAAGCACCGATGATCACTGCAACTGCTGCGAGTGAAATCATTGTGCTTGTTGTTTCGCCGTTGCCAAGTGCAAGAGAAACAATTGCTGGAGTAATCAACAAACCAACAAGGTTCATCACCTTGATCAGTGGGTTAATTGCAGGTCCTGCTGTGTCCTTGAATGGATCTCCAACAGTATCTCCAACGATTGTTGCTGCGTGTGCATCAGAGTACTTTCCGCCGTGATGGCCATCTTCAACCATCTTCTTAGCGTTATCCCAAGCACCGCCTGAGTTTGAAAGAAATACTGCCATCAGTGTTCCGGTGCCGATTGCGCCAGCAAGGTATGCACCAAGTGCGCCCACGCCAAGACCGAAACCAACAGCGATTGGAGCCATAACTGCGAGTAACCCTGGAGTTACAAGTTCACGCAAGGAATCGCGAGTACAGATATCTACAACTCGACCATAGTCAGGCTTTTCAGTTCCCTTCATGATTCCTGGGTGCAAGCGGAACTGCTCACGTACTTCGACGACAACTGCGCCAGCTGCACGTGAAACCGCGTTAACTGCTAGACCTGAGAACAAGAACACAACTGCTGCTCCGATAATCAAACCAACCAAGTTGCGAGGATCAGCAACATCTAGAACACCTTGGAACTGGTAAGCAAGATCTGCTCCAACTTTTCCTGCATCCGTTACAGCTGTCTTGATTGCATCTGTGAATGCACCAAAGAGTGCTGTAGCTGCAAGTACCGCTGTTGCAATTGCAATTCCCTTAGTGATCGCCTTAGTTGTGTTACCAACTGCGTCAAGGCTTGTAAGGATCTCTGCGCCTTCTCCATCAACATCGCCAGACATTTCTGCAATGCCTTGCGCGTTATCTGAGATAGGACCAAATGTATCCATCGCAACGATTACGCCAACAGTTGTTAGCAAACCTGTTCCAGCTAGTGCGATTGCAAGGAGAGAAAGAACGATGCTTCCGCCACCTAGCAAGAATGCGCCAAAGACAGCCGCTGCGATTAGAAGTGCTGAGTAAACAGCTGATTCAAAACCAACTGCGATACCAGCCAAAATCACTGTTGCCGCACCTGTTTCAGATGAAGCTGCAACATCATTTACTGGACGCTTGCCAGTTTCTGTGAAGAAGCCTGTTAATACCTGAATTGCTGCTGCTAGTGCGATACCGATTAACACCGCACCGATAGCTAGAACACGTGGGTTTGTGTTACCTGCTGCTGCAACTGCTTCTGGTGAAAGACCTGTCATCAACTTGAAATCAGATGGTAGGTAAGTAAATGTTGCCAGCGCTGTAAGCCCGGCTGAAATAATCGCTGATAAGAAGAATGAGCGGTTAATTGCACTCATTGCTGACTTATCTGTGCTGCGCAAGCGGGTAAGGAAGATACCGATTACCGCTGTGACAGTTCCAATTGCAGGAACGATCAATGGATAAATCAGACCAGCATCACCAAAGGCAGCCTTACCAAGAATCAATGCTGCAACAAGTGTTACTGCATATGACTCAAACAAGTCTGCAGCCATACCAGCACAGTCACCAACGTTGTCTCCTACGTTGTCAGCAATAGTTGCTGCGTTACGTGGGTCATCTTCTGGAATGTGCTTTTCAACTTTTCCGACAAGGTCAGCACCAACATCTGCTGCCTTGGTAAAGATTCCGCCACCAACGCGCATGAACATAGCAAGCATCGCTGCACCAAAACCAAAGCCTTCAAGAACAGCTGGTGCATTCTCGCGATAGATGATCACAACAAGTGAGGCACCAATTAGTCCAAGACCAACTGTTGTCATACCAACAACGCCACCTGTGCGAAAAGCGATCTGCACAGCCTTTGCGCCATCCTTATTACGAGCAGCATCTGCAACACGCACATTTGCGCGCACTGCAAGCCACATACCGTTGTATCCAACTAGTGCTGAAAATGCCGCACCTAGTAGGAAGAAGATGGAACGGCCGATGCGAATCTCAGCATCACCTGGGAGTGCGAATAAAAGAAAAAATACGATTGCTACGAAGTAAGAAAGTGTGCGGAACTGGCGAGATAAAAACGCGGCGGCTCCTTCTTGCACAGCTTCTGCGATTTCGCGCATCTTGGGTGTTCCATCACTTGCCGCTAGTACCTGGGCACGTAGGCCGTAGGCGATAGCCAGCGCAGCTAGGGAAATTCCTAGAACGATGTAGGCATATGTCAGATTGGATCCGGTCACTTGGACCAGCGATACGGTGCCTGATGCACGCATAGGTTCTCCTCCGTTGGAGTTGTGGCGCCCTAAATCGAGGGTCAGGCGCGAGACTGGTGAAGTGTAGGTCAGAAGACCCCGTTTAAGGCAAATTTATACTTATCTATTACAACACTTTAGGCGTGAATGCCTACTTCACCGCCCCAGCGGTTAGACCCCGGATGAAGTACCGCTGGAGGGTAAAGAAGACCAATAACGGCACAGACAGGCTGATGAAGGATCCAGCTGCAACTGCTTGCCAGCCTTCTCCATATTGGCCCAGCATCGCTAGCAAGGTGTAGGTCAATACCGGACGCTCATTGCCCACAAATACGAAAGCAATCAAATAGTCATTCCACACCCAGAGGAATTGGAAGATCGCAAAAGAGGCCAGCGCTGGAACAGATATTGGAAGAACTAGTCTCCAGAAAATTGTGAAGTTACTGGCACCATCCATGCGCGCAGCTTCGATTAATGTGTTGGGGATAGTCATCATGTAATTACGCAAAATATAAATAGCAAGCGGCATCGCAAAGGCTGAGTGCACAAACCAGGCAGCGGCATATTGGCCGGATATCTCAATACCTGTTTTATCGGTAAATGAGATGAACATCTTTAGCACTGGCACAAGTGCGCCTTGTAGTGGAACAACAAGTAATCCAATAATTACTGAAAAGAAAAACTCGCGACCACGGAAGGTTAAAAAGGTAAATCCAAAGGCTGCATACGCTGCAAACAGCAAAGGTAATATTGTTGCGGGGATAGTCACAGCAAGTGATGAGATAAAGCTGGTTGCTAACTTGTTTTCAGTTAAAACAGTCGTATATGAACTTAAGTCCCAATCTTGGGAAAAAGGATTAAGTAGAACATCCCACCAACCACTTGTTTGTGCTTCACCTTTGGCACGAAGTGAAGTAATAAACAAACCAATAGTCGGTATCAACCAAATGACGGCAAGGAAGATGAGAACGAGGAAAGAACCACGACTCTTTGTTTTTCCGTTTGAATAACTCATCTGGCAGCCTCAAACTTTCGATAGTGGCGAACTTGGTAGAACATGACCGGGATGATCGCAAAGATCAAAATAACTACCGCAGCCATTGCCTTTCCAGTGTTTCCGTAGATGAAGTACTCCAGGTAGAAGGTTTGAGCTAAAACTGTGGTGTTGTAGTTTCCACCGGTCATGGCCAAAACAATGTCAAAGACCTTCATCGCACCGATTAATACGGTGATAAAGACTGCAACAACTGTTGGCCAAATTTGTGGAAGCACGATTTTGAAGAAGATTTGCCCAGTATTGGCGCCATCAACACGTCCAGCTTCCAGAGTATCTTCTGGAACGCTCTTGATAGCAGCTGACAAAAGCACCATAGAATATCCAGCGCTTAGCCAAATCAGGATAACCATGAGCAAGAGATTGTTAAATCTAAATGCTTCTATTTGAAACCAAGCCTGAGGTGATCCGCCAAATTTCATCCAAATATTGTTGAGTAAACCAACTTGATCTTGGCCTTCGGGGGCGTAGGCGTAGATATATCGCCAAATAACTGCTGCGCTGACAAAAGAAATTGTCATTGGCATAAAAAATATTGATTTAAAGATCTTCTCAGCACGCGATCCAACGTTGTTGGCAAATTGTGCAATCGCTAAGCCAATGGCAACTGTTAAAAATGGAACAACTGCAATCCACAAAAGGTTATTAACAACCATGTTTGGGAAATACTCTTCAGCGATTAAATCTTTAAAGTTTTGAAGTCCCACCCAAGTGGTAGAACCATCAATCTCTTCCTCCATAAAGCTGAGGCGAATAGATTGAATTGTTGGAATCACAATAAAGATTCCGATTAGAAGTAGAACTGGGCCTATGAAAACATAAGGCTCTATTTTTTTCTTTATTTTTTCAGGAAAGCTACTAACCAATAAATTTAACAACCAATAAATGAGCGCGGTTATCGCGATACCGCCGACTACGGCTTGTAAAGCGGTAAACAAATCTTTCATTGGTTTTCCCTACATCTGATTAAAAGCAATTCTAGTGCAATCAGCGCCAGTGGAAAATATCCACTGGCGCTGATCTTTACACTCTGGTTTTAGCGAAAGCTAAATGCTTAAGCCTTGCTCCATGAAGCATCAATTGCATCAAATGCCTGCTTTTGAGTCTTCTTTCCTGCGATCCAGTTTGTTAGTTCCTTCCACTCAGTTGCGTTAACAACTGCTGGAGCTAGATCTGAACCATCAAATCCGAAGAGCTTTGCTGTTGAAAGAATTCCAGCGATGTTCTTTGTGATTGGGTTCTTGTAACCAGCACTTGGGAATGTCTTGTGTGCTGATAGGTATGAAGGATATGTAGCAAGCATTGCGCCTTGACCTAGCTTGTCAGAAAGGATGAAGTTAAGAACCTTCTGAGTTGCTGGGTTTGCATCAAATGCTGCAGCTAGATCTCCACCACCGAGTACGGCATCAGTTGTTCCAGCTGGTGCTGGAAGCTTGAATACGCCTACGCGTGTGAAGTTATTAGCCTTGTACTCAGCCTTTACTGCATCAGGGAAGAAGTCAGTGATAAATGAGCCTTGACGCATCATGAAGCACTTGTTCTTGTCTGTTGCAAACAGGCTAGCTGTTGTTCCAAAGCCAGTTGCTGCAATTGCCTTACCGCCACCGTTTACGTTACCTGGTGTTAGTGCAACTTCAGCGAACTTCTTTGCAGCCTTTTGAACTGTTGGTGATGACCAAGCAAGCTTGCCCTTCCACCATGCTGTGTACTGAGCTTCTCCGCCGTAGCGAAGTACATACTCTTCCATCCAGTCAGTTGCAGCCCAACCTGTTGCGCCGCCTGACTCAATACCGATACACCAAGGGAAGCCAAGCTTCTTTGTCTTAATTGTGTTTGTAAGAGCAGTCATTTCTGCATCTGTCTTTGGAACAGTTAATCCTGCAGCCTTGAAGTTTGCTGGGTTGTACCAAACAAGTGACTTCACGTTTGCAGAAACTGGAAGACCGTAAGTCTTTCCACCCTTAGTTGCAAGGTTTGCCCATCCTGGAACAAGAGTCTTCTTGATTCCTGCTAGATCAACTGACTGCAATGAGTCGATTGGTTCTAGAACAGATGAGTACTCAAGCAATCCGCCTGGCTGTGGCCACATTCCAATATTTGGAGCCTGTCCTGCCTTCACCTTTACACGAATATCTGTGTCGTATGAAGCAAGTGTTGTGTAAGTAATTTTGATTCCGTTTGCTGCACCAAATGCATCAAGCTCAGCTTGGAAGCCTTTAGCTTGATCTCCGCCGAAGCCACCAAAAATGGTAACTGTGTCAGCAGCTTGTGCTGATGGCAGAACAGCAACTGATGCTGCTACCGCTACTGCAACTATTGCAGCGCCTAATTTCTTCATAAAGATTCCTTTCGAAGGGGTACGAATGGCACAGGAGCGCCATCCATTGGGGGAAAAATTACTATGTGCGTGCTGGCTGATGAAGTCATATGCGGTAACGCTTTGCCAAAGATTTCGGCCATTTTTTGCAGTTTTTTACAGTCCCCCTTGAGCGTAAAAGGGTGCAAAATCGTGTCGTTATTGGCTAAAACTGACCAATTCCCGAGATGAACCAAGGGGTGGAAAAGTCGCCACCGTGATTGCTCTAATTCCATCGCCAGTGAACAGTTCAATGGAGGATTGGTCTACAACAACCTTTAGATGCAACTCATCTGAATCAACTTCATACGGTGCTTCGAATTGATCAATGAAAACAACTTTTGCATCTGCGTTATATCCAACTTTAACAAATCCTTGCAAGCCAACAATTCCGGTTGCAGGCATCGGTACTTTAATTTCATACGTTAATTCGCACATCGGTTGTTGAGTGAGAACAATTTCATGAGCGTATTTAGTTAATCCTAATTCTCGTGGAATAGTCATTGCATTTATCCAAGAAGTTTGCGGATGTTCTTTTACAAATTCCCAATTAGCCATCCAGCCAATAAAGATTCTTTTGCCGCTTGGCTCATTGTTAAATGTCACGCCCGCGTAATTATCTCTTCCATAATCTAGCCAACGAGGTTCATCCGTTGAATACATGGCGGTAAATGTTGTTCCGTCAAAATCTCCAATGAAGTATTGCGTGCCTGATCCATACAAGCCACCTGGGTTAAGTGAGACCAATAAAACCCAGTACTCACTTCCAGCTAAAGTTAACGGAAATAGATCAGGGCACTCCCACACA
>Ga0209134_10000209_pt1 | contig 15063 bp, 8 predicted proteins | sample LauGreSp1BDMLBSN_2_FD_187566 | JGI IMG/M metagenome (GOLD analysis project Ga0209134, IMG submission 187566) | Freshwater lake microbial communities from Lake Michigan, USA - Sp13.BD.MLB.SN (SPAdes) (version 2) | ecosystem: Environmental > Aquatic > Freshwater > Lake | place: Lake Michigan, USA... | reverse complement strand
AAGCTACGCGCCAAATTCTCCAGAAAAAATAAGTGTTTTAGAAGCATATAAAACCATGTGGAATTCGAAAATTGATGTGCCATTATACATTGGTTCCGAAGAAATTTTCACAGGAAACACTAGAAATATGTCGGCACCACATGATCACCAACACGTTGTAGGAACCTATCATTTAGCCGAAAAATCTCATGTAGAAAAAGCCATTGCAAATGCTTTAGAAAGCAGAACAAAATGGGCAAACATGGCTTGGGAACAACGCGCCGCTATATTTTTAAAAGCAGCTGAATTAATCGCTGGACCTTACCGAGCAAAAATAAATGCTGCAACCATGATTGCGCAATCTAAAACGATACACCAAGCAGAAATAGATGCTTCTTGTGAATTAATCGATTTTTTACGTTTCAACGTAGAATTTATGACGCAAATTTATGCAGACCAACCTGCCTCTAATTCTGATATGTGGAACAGAGTGGAATATAGACCGCTTGAAGGTTTTGTTTATGCTGTAACACCTTTTAATTTTACTGCAATTGCGGCAAATTTACCAGCAAGTGCTGCATTAATGGGTAATGTAGTGGTGTGGAAACCAAGTGATAGCCAAGTATTTTCTGCAAAAATTATTATAGATGTATTTAAAGAAGCAGGTGTTCCTGACGGCGTAATTAATGTTGTTTTTGGAGATCCAGTTATGATTACAGATACCGTTTTAGCTTCTCCAGATTTTGCTGGAATCCATTACACAGGTTCTACATTTATCTTCAAAGAAATTTGGAAAAAAATCGGAGAAAATATTCACATCTACAAAACATATCCAAGAATTGTTGGAGAAACTGGTGGAAAAGATTTTATTATTGCACATCCATCTGCAAATGTAAAACAAGTAACAACTGCGATTACTCGTGGTGCTTTTGAATTCCAAGGACAAAAATGTTCGGCAGCATCAAGAGCTTATATTCCACAATCTATGTGGCCTGCAGTAAAAGAACAATTAATTGCAGATGTTGCATCTATGAAAATGGGTTCGCCAGAAGATTTTTCAAACTTTGTTACTGCAGTAATTCATGAAGGTTCATTTGATAAATTAGCCCGTTTTATAGACCAAGCTAAAATAGACACCGATGCAGAAGTTATTCTTGGAGGAAATTACAACAAATCTAAAGGTTATTTTGTTGAACCAACAGTTATTTTAACTTCAAATCCGAAATACGCTACAATGGAAACAGAACTTTTTGGACCCGTTATTACAATTTATGTATATGAAGATGCAAAATGGGCTGAAACCTTAACTTTAGTTGACCAAACCTCTGAATATGCGTTAACAGGAGCTGTTTTAAGCACTGATAGATATGCGATAGAAGAGGCGACTGTAGCGTTGCAAAATGCAGCAGGGAACTTCTATATTAACGACAAACCAACAGGTGCTGTTGTAGGAATGCAACCATTTGGGGGCGCAAGAGCGTCAGGAACAAATGATAAAGCAGGTTCGTCACAAAACTTATTGCGTTGGGTTTCTCCAAGAACTATAAAAGAAACTTTCGTAACACCAGAACATTATAGTTATCCATTTTTAGGATAATTTTAAAAATATAAAACTTGATTAATGCTTAAAAAAAACGCCATTCTTAAAAGACTGGCGTTTTTTTATTTTATTTGAAAAGTTATTAGATATAGTATACTATAAATTCAAATCAAACGGCATTAACAATTGTACTCCTTTTCTGTTTTGCATTAATTTAGCTTTTTTAAGTAAATTATAATTTTCTTCACCCAATTCTTCTTTCATCATAGTTTCTCTTGATTTGTAAATACTTGCTCCTGCTAATGTTTCTAAAATCGCATCGAAATCTTTTTTATATTCTGGGTAATTCTCCGTTCTGTAACTTTTTGTTTTTCCTAAAATAGCGGCATGAGCAATTGCTGCATCTAAATTTCCCAACTTATCAACTAATCCATTTTTTATGGCGTCAGTTCCAGTCCAAACCCTTCCTTGAGCAATAGCATCTACTTGATCAAAAGTCATTTTCCTTCCTGCTGCCACACGATTTATGAATGTTTTATAAACACGATCAACACCTTCTAATGCTATAATTTTGTATTCCTCCGAGATAGGTTCAAAAATACTGTAACCTATTGCATTTTTATGCGTTTGAATTTGCTCTGCATTTACGCCATATTTGGTAGCAAAACCATGTGCATTTGGCAACATTCCAAAAACACCAATTGATCCAGTAATTGTAGTAGGTTCTGCGAAAATAGTATTGGCATTACAAGCTATATAATAGCCGCCAGAAGCTGCTAAATTACCCATAGAAACCACTACAGGCTTTACTTTTTTAGTCAATTCAATTTCTCTCCAAATTAAATCTGAAACCAATGCGCTTCCTCCAGGACTATCTACACGAAGCACTATTGCTTTTACATCGTCATCTTCCCGAGCTTCTTTTAATGAACGGTTGATTGAAACTTCACCAATATAATCTACATCACCTTCTCCTCCATTTATATCGCCTTGAGCATAAATTACGGCAATTATATCGTCTTTGGTGTAATCCTCAGAATTTAAAGTTGTAGTGGCCACATAATCTGAAATTGAAATAGTTGCAATGTCATCAGATTTAGCAATTTTTAATTTGGATTTAACAGCATCCGTAAACTCATCTTCATAAGCAACTTTGTCTATTAATTTTTGCTGTAAAGCCATTTCTGGGGTTCTTGCTAATAAATCAGTAGCAATAGCATTTAGTTGCGTTACTGAGATGTTTCTGTTTTTTGCAATATCCGAAACTATAGATTCCCACACAGATTGTAACAAAACCGTTACTTGCTCTCTATTTTCTTTGCTAATTTCTTGCGCCAAAAAAGGTTCTACTGCACTTTTAAATTTTCCATGACGAATAATCTCCATTTTTAGACCCGATTGATCTTGAAAATTTTTAAAAAATAACATTTCTGTTCCTAATCCTTTAAAATCCATTTCGCCAGCAGGATTCAGATAAATATCATCTGCTACTGAACTAATATAATATTCATTTTGAGAAAAAACAGTGGCATAAGCCATCACAAACTTCTTCGATTTTTTAAAATCTTCCAATTTATCTCTAAGCTCCTTACTTTGAGCCATTCCTAAATTTGATACGTTGTTTACAAGTGTTATCCCTTTTATTTTGTCGTCGGTTTTTGCCGCATCTATTGCCTTTAAAACTTCTATAAAACCAACTTTATCTTTATCTAAAAGCAAACTACTAAATGGACTATCCGAATCAAATTTGCCCGAATAATCAAAATTAATTTTAGCCAAATCTAATTGAATTACAGAATTATCTTTAACCTTAACCTCATCGTTACCACTACTAACTAAAGCGCCAAGTCCAATCAGAAAGAAAAAACTTAGTAAAACAAACAAAAATAACCCTACAATTGTTGCAAATACATTCTTTAAAAAATTCATAATTTATCATATTATTTACACATATGTAGCAATTTAAAACAAAATGTTACAGTAATATAAAAAAATGATATTAAAAATATTCGGCTTTTGTAGAATGAAAATGTAAAATTGTTTGTTAATTTGTTGAAATAAAAAAACATTGGTAAAAGCCAAATTTGTTTTTATATAATATGAAATTACAAAATACAATACTACTTTCTTTAGGAACAAATATGGGTCACAAATTAGAAAATTTGGAGACTTGTGTTATGGCTATTCATAATGATATTGCTACAGTTGTTGAAGTTTCAAAAGTATACGAAACACCTGCATGGGGATTTGAAAGTGATGTTTTTTATAATTGTGCCATCACGATTCATACTTATAAATCGGCGCAAAAAATACTCAGTGAGGTTCAAAAATTAGAAAAAAAACTAGGTCGAATTAAAACAAACACTGAGCAATATGAATCGAGAAGTATTGATATTGACATTATTTCTTTTAATGATGAAATTATTGAAACTGACAATTTAAAGATTCCACATATTCATTTGCAAAGTAGAAAATTCGTTTTGTTTCCAATAAATGATATTGCCCCAAAATGGAAACACCCAAAACTTAACAAAACCATTGCTGAATTACTTATTTCTTGTGAAGATACTTCTATTATTAAAGAGATTGGAAATTTACAAAACCCAACGCACCAATTAGCTTTAAAACAACTAAACTATATAGCAATTGAAGGAAATATTGGTGCTGGAAAAACAACTTTGGCTACAAAAATAGCGGAAGATTGTAATGCAAAAATAATTTTAGAACGATTTGCTGACAATCCGTTTTTACCTAAATTTTATAAAGATCAGAACCGCTATGCTTTCCCTTTAGAAATGTCATTTTTAGCAGATAGGTACCAACAATTATCGGATGATTTGGCACAATTTGATTTATTTAAAGATTTTGTGGTGGCCGATTATCATATTTTTAAATCGCAGATATTTGCAAAAGTTACTTTGCAAGAAGATGAATTTCGTTTATACAAAACCATGTTTGACATAATATATAAAGAAATGCCAAAGCCCGATTTATATGTTTATTTATACCAAAATACCAATCGATTATTGGCTAACATAAAAAAACGTGGAAGAAGTTATGAACAAGAAATTTCCTCAAATTATTTAGAAAAAATAAACCAAGGCTATTTGGAATATATTAAGTCGCAAACTGATATCAATGTATTAATTATCGATATTTCTGATTTAGATTTTGTAAAAAAACAAGAAGATTATATTTTTATATTGAATGAAATTAAAAATAAAATACAATAAAAAATTATCTTTTTAATGTAAAATGACCTTTTATTTCAGGAGTATTATTCCCTAAATTTGCTACAAACCAATAATCCGAAGACGAAACATTTTCACCATTTAGCCTGCCATCCCAATATGTATTTTTATTATTTAATACCGTAATTAGTTGCCCATATCTATCAAAAATAGCGATTTTAGCATCAGGAAATAAGTGCATGCCATTTATTTTCCAATAATCGTTAAATCCATCTGCATTTGGTGTAAAAAACTTTGGATAATCAATTACCACAAAATCTTGATAATCATAACCGCAATTTGTTCCTATTTCTTTAACATAACAAGTATAAACGCCTCCCACTGTAAAATTAAAAACATTAGAACTTTGAAAATGAATATTATCTAAAGAATATTCATAAATTCCTGTTCCTGTAATACTTATTTCGGCGGTTAATCCTTCTACTTTTATAAAAGTAATTTCTGGTGCCGTATTTTCAATAACTGTAAAATTCTTCGTTAAATTACAATTTAAAGGAGTTGTTATTATTACTGAATAAGTTCCCGCTGAACCAACAGAACAATTTTGAGTAATGGCTCCTGTGGACCATAAATAAGTACCACCTGAAATTCCAGATTGGAGTATAACAGATGTATTCTCACAAAAAATAATCGTTTCGTCAACCACAATTGGAGCTGCAACAACCTGAACTGGAATTGCCAACCTATTAGATGGGCAACCATTACTTATCGCTTCAATGTAATAAGTTGAAGAAGCGTTTAAGTTGGGTGTGGTAAAAGAAGTTCCTGTAAAAATTGGTGTCAAACTTGTATTAGAATCATACCAATTTAAAACACCTATTGTTGTATTAGCTTGAATTGTAATGTTGGTGTTTTGGCAAACAGGATTGGGAGCTATAAAACTAATTACGGGAACTTCAATTATAGTTGCAGTAACTTGCACTCTATTCCCCAAACCGCAACCTATTGGAAAAGCATCGACGTAATAGTTAGTTGTTGTATTTAATACTGGTGTGTTAAATGAATTTCCTGAAAAAATTGGCGTTCCTCCAGTTGGTGTTGTATACCAATTACAGCTTCCAATATTTGATGTAGCTTGAAGTAAAACTGAACCTGAACCACATCTAATTGCGCCTAATGGGTTAGATATAACCGGAATTGTGATAATCGAAGTCGTGGAAATCTGCAAAATAGGATCGCCAGGCATACCGCCATATTCTACAATGTATCCTTTTGGTTGGTAATCTCCACTTGAGGCACCAAAATCAGTTAAATCATTCCACGAACCTGGTTGTCCTACTCCTGGAGCCGTAACATGAGCGTAATCTTCCTCGCCTTGATTATTTGGTTCGTTCGTATTCCAAAAAGCAAAATTTGGTGTATTACCGGTTACTGATCCATTCCAAAAGGTAGTACCAAGTTCTGGTCCTGTAACCCATTTCCAAACGCCTTCATTTACTTCATCTGAACCGCCAATCCATCCGGCTCCAGTAACCTGAACACCAGATATTTGAACTTCATCAACCGTTGTAATTGTAGCCAAATATCCTTGTAAACCATAATAAGTTGAAGCTGCAGCAGCATTTTTAGCGTTTGTCCAACTAATTCCAGTATTTGGAATATATTGATAGTAATGATCTGTTGATTCTAAATAATTTGCTTGCCCGATAGTAATTGAAAAAATACGTTGCCCGCTTGGATTTAGGGCTGAATTTGTAAAAACCACCGATTCAATAGCCGCTTTAAATTGCAAATAACTAGGTTCGCCACTTATTCCACTTAAGGTTAATTTTCCCTCTGTTGCATTCCAAGAGGAAATTATAGCAGGATGAATTCCTGTTAATGTTAATACATCTTGACCAAAAACGTAACCAGAAGAAATTTGAATGTACATAGCAGCAATTCCAACATCATCTGGATCTGTAATAGACATATTGGTAACAATAGGCAAAGAAGTTTGAGGGCAATATATCTGATTTCCTGTTGCTTGTAATATAGGCGCTACATTTTGAGCTATTGCTACACTTGTTAATATGAAAAAACAAAGTGATTTTAAAAATTTAATCATTTTACAAAGATATAACTAGAAAGTAATTAATTATTTATTTTTAAGCAACTTTTGAAACAAGTCCCAAATTACGATTCCTGCACTGACTGAAATATTTAAAGAATGTTTGCTTCCTAATTGCGGTATTTCTATTACACCATTAGATAAATTAATTGCTTCCTGAGCAACACCTTTAACTTCATTCCCAAAAATTAAAGCATATTTTGTTTCCGTTTCTGGCTCAAAGTTATCTAACATAATCGCATTTTCAGTTTGCTCAATTGAATAAATTCTTACATTTTCCGCTTTCAATTTAGATATTACTACTAATACATCTTTTGCATATTCCCAAGTTACGGTTTCAGTTGCGCCTAAGGCCGTTTTATGAATTTCTTTATTTGGAGGAACAGCCGTAATACCACATAAATAAATTTTTTCAATTAAAAAAGCATCAGAAGTCCTAAAAACAGAACCAATATTGTGCAAACTTCTAATATCGTCTAACACAATAATTAAAGGTGTTTTTTTAGCTTCAGCAAATGCTTCTTTACTTATTCGATTTAATTCGGCGTTGACTAATTTTCTCATCTTACAAAAGTATAGATAATTTTCAATTCTTTAATATGTCGACGTGTCATTTTTGGAATTGGTACACAGATTTGACAGATTAAACGGATTTATGATCTACTTTTTTTCAATACAGATTAGAAAAATTTCCATAATTTATATAATTTCTTCAATCTGTGTTCCTAACTTATGAACTTAAAATTGAATTTTAAGATTCTAATTGCTATTGAATTTTGAATTTACTAACTTCGTACTCACTAAAATTTTACATTGTGGCTAAAAAATCAGCATCCGAAATAAAAGAATCTACTCCTAAAGTATCTCCATTAATGCAACAATACAATACCATTAAGGCAAAATATCCTGATGCGTGTTTGTTGTTTCGTGTGGGCGATTTTTATGAAACATTCGGTGATGACGCGATTCGAGCTTCCAGAATTTTAGGGATAACTTTAACCAAACGTGGAAATGGCAGCGAAAGTGAAACCGCTTTGGCAGGATTTCCGCATCATTCAATCAATACGTATTTACCAAAATTAGTAAAAGCTGGATTAAGAGTTGCCATTTGTGATCAATTGGAAGATCCTAAAATGACTAAAACCATAGTAAAGCGTGGGGTTACCGAATTAGTTACACCCGGAGTTTCTTTTAACGACGACATTTTACAATCGAAATCTAATAATTTTTTAGCAGCCGTATTTTTAGGTAAAAAAACCAATGGAATTTCATTTTTAGATGTTTCCACTGGCGAATTTTTAACTGCCGAAGGAAACGAAGAATACATTGACAAATTATTACAAAATTTTAGACCGAGTGAGGTTTTAGTTTCAAAACAACAAAAGGCAGATTTTAAACAACATTTTGGAGAAGATTTTCACGTTTTCTATTTAGAAGATTGGATTTATAAAGAAGATTTTGCTTTTGAAAGCTTAACCAAACATTTTCAAACCAATTCATTAAAAGGTTTTGGTATAGATGATTTCAATGATGCCATTATTTCTTCAGGTGCTATTTTGTATTATTTATCAGAAACACAACACAATAAAATTCAACATATTACGAACATTCAACGCATCGCAGAAGATGCTTATGTTTGGATGGATAAATTCACAATTCGCAATTTAGAATTATACCATAGTTACAATCCTAATGCGGTTACTTTAATTGATGTGATCGATAAAACGCTTTCGCCAATGGGTTCGCGATTGCTAAAACGTTGGTTAGCATTGCCTTTGAAAGACATCAATAAAATTAAAGGCCGACATGAAGTGGTGGCGTATTTAAAAGAAAATTCAGAAGAATTACACCAAATACAATACCAAATAAAACAAATTTCCGATTTGGAACGTTTGATTTCAAAAGTAGCTACTGGAAAAGTTTCACCAAGAGAAGTCATTCATTTAAAAGATTCGTTAGACGCTATTATTCCGATTAAAACTTTGGCTTTACAATCTAAAAACGAAGCCTTAAAAACCATTGGCGATAGTTTGCATGCTTGCGAATTATTACGTGAAAAAATTGGAACAACTTTAAATCCTGAAGCACCAGTTGCAATTAACAAAGGAAATGCAATTGCTATTGGTGTAAACACAGAATTAGATGAGTTACGAACTATTTCATCAACAGGAAAAGGTTATTTAGAAGCTTTAGAAAAACGCGAAAGTGAAACAACTGGAATTCCTTCGCTAAAAATATCGTTTAATTCTGTTTTTGGATATTATATTGAAGTACGAAATACACATAAAGACAAAGTACCTTCAGAATGGATTAGAAAGCAAACATTAGTAAATGCAGAAAGATACATTACAGAAGAATTAAAAGAATATGAATCGAAAATTTTAGGAGCAGAAGATAAAATTTCGCAACTAGAAAGTATGCTATATGAACAATTGGTCAATTGGATGGCAACGTACATCAAACCTGTTCAGTTAAATGCCAATTTAGTAGCACAAATTGACTGCTTACAAAGTTTTGCTCAAATGGCTATTGATAACAAGTATGTGCAACCTGAAATAGATGACACATTTGATTTAGACATTAAAGAAGGACGCCACCCGGTTATAGAAAAGCAACTTCCTATTGGCACGCCTTATATTTCAAATAATGTTTTTTTAGATAGAGAAACACAACAATTAATTATGATAACCGGTCCAAATATGTCTGGTAAATCTGCGATATTAAGACAAACGGCTTTAATTGTATTACTTGCCCAAATGGGAAGTTTTGTGCCTGCAGAACAAGTAAGAATGGGTGTTGTAGATAAAATTTTTACACGTGTTGGTGCAAGTGATAATATTTCGATGGGCGAATCAACTTTTATGGTAGAAATGAACGAAACTGCTTCTATTTTGAATAATATTTCCGAAAGAAGTTTGGTTTTGTTAGACGAAATCGGAAGAGGTACCTCAACGTATGACGGAATTTCAATTGCATGGGCTATTGCTGAATATTTACACGAACATCCTAGTAAAGCCAAAACGCTTTTCGCTACCCATTACCATGAATTAAATGAGATGGAAGCGATTTTTACGCGTGTACAAAATTTCAATGTTTCTGTTAAAGAATTAAAAGATACCGTTTTATTTATTAGAAAATTAGTAAAAGGAGGAAGCGAACACAGTTTTGGAATTCATGTTGCAAAAATGGCAGGAATGCCACAAACAGTAATTCAAAAAGCACAAAAAATATTAAAAAAATTAGAGAAAGACCATTCCGGAGAAGCTTTAAACGGAATTAAATCTGAAAAAGAGGAACTGCAATTGAGTTTTTTCAACCTAGACGATCCGTTATTGGAAAATTTAAAAGATGAAATTATGAATATTGATATCAATACTTTAACGCCCGTTGAAGCTTTAATGAAATTGAATGAAATAAAAAGAATGTTAACGAAAAAATAAATTTAGTTTAACTTTTTCACTTTCAAATCATTAAAAAAAAGATTAGATTTTTTTAGTAAAACTACTTGTGAGAATAAAAATATATATTATATTTGCACTCGCATTACGCAAGAAATGCGAACGTTCTTTAAAAATTGCGAAAATAGCTCAGCTGGTAGAGCGCGACCTTGCCAAGGTCGAGGTCGCGGGTTCGAGCCCCGTTTTTCGCTCAATATTATAAAAATACCAATTGTTGTGTTTACACAATAAAATGCTCGAGTATATCTTTAATTAATTTTTATAAAAATTAGCTAAAATAATTCAAAAAGCAGGCATGCTTGAGTGGTGGAATTGGTAGACACGCTGGACTTAAAATCCAGTGGGTAGTAATGCCCGTGCGGGTTCAAGTCCCGCCTTGAGTACTAAAAGCTTCAAACTATGTTTGGAGCTTTTTTTGTTGTAAGTAATTCTGAAAACCAGATTTAATATAATTTGTAATTATAAAATTTAAATATAAAAATGGCAACCTTTGTAATAAGCAAAAAACTCAGCGGTCATTACAAATACGAATTAACTTCTCGTAGAGGAAAAACCATTTTTATAAGCAATGCTTTTGAATTACGATTTGAATGTGAAGATGAAATAGAAGTACTAAAAAAATCAATAGAAGAATTGTTTTTTATGCGATTTCGGTCGCCAGTAGGGAAATTTTATTTTAAAATTATTTTAAACGACAAAGAAGTCGCTATTAGCAGAAAGTATTCCACGCAGTTAATGTTAGAAAAAGGCATCAATGAAATTATAAAATATGGTGCTAAAGCTGAATATTTAGATTTTTCAATGCCAAATGAAGTTTTTCCTCCAGCGGAAGACGTTTTTGGGTAACAGAGAGTTGTTTCTCGGAGATTCAAAAAGTTTTTCAACCAATCGTCTTAAAACAACGTTTGTCACCATGAAAGGGTTTCATACAATCTAATTCACGTGTCAGTATAAAAAGAGATGCTTTCAGCATGACAAGTAAACGCGTATGCATTTTATTCATCTCACAAATACTCACTTAATTTCGTTCACTTTTGAGCAAAAAAAATCCCGACCTAAGTCGGGATTGATTTCTTTTCGAAAAGAAGATCAAATATTATTATTTAACTTCTTCAGTTTTTGTAGCAGCGCTATCTGTTTTCACAGCAGCAGTATCAGCTACAACAGCAGTAGTATCAGCTACAACAGCAGTAGTATCTACAGCAGTAGAGTCAGCAGCTGGAGTTTCTTCAGCTTTTTTGTTACAAGAAACTAATACAGCAGCAACGAATGCTAAACTTAAAACAACTTTTTTCATCTTAATTTAATTATAAAGGTTAATTATTTATGAAGCAAAGATATAAAAAAAATTAAATGACAAATACTTTTTTTAATTTTTTTTAAAATATTTTTCAATTCTTGTATAATTCACCCTATAAAACTTAGAAAATATCGCCTATTTCCCTTTGTTTTTCAATATATCAGACTGATTATAAATGATTTCCATTTCTTCAATTAAATTTTTCGCACCTGCATATTTATCTATAATAAACAGTATGTATCGTGTATCTAACATAATATTTCTACAAATTTCTGGTGAATAATATACATCACTCATGGTACCTTCCCAAACGCGGTCGAAATTTAACCCAATAAGATTTCCTTTGGCATCAATTGCTGGGCTTCCAGAATTTCCTCCAGTGGTGTGGTTGGTAGCAATAAAAGCCACTGGCATTTTACCATTATCAGCATATTTACCATAATCTTTTGCATTATACAAATCGATTAGTTTTTGTGGCACGTCAAATTCATAATCTCCAGGAACATATTTTTCCATCACACCATCTAAATAGGTAAATGGCGAATACACTACCGCATCGCTTGGCTTGTATCCTTTTACTTTTCCGTACGTTACACGCAAAGTAGAATTGGCATCAGGGAAAATTCTTGCCGATTTTGGACTTAACTCTAAAATGGCTTTCATGTATGCACGTTGTGTAGCCATATTTTTTAAATTGATCTCATCATATTTGGCTGCTACATTTTTGTTAAATGCTTCCGCCAGTGTTTTTACAAAAGTGAAACCTTTATCTTGATTTAATCTTTCTAGAACCGTTTTAGCATCTCCAACTAATATTTCTTTCAAACCACCATAAGAAGTTAACTTAGATGTCTTAAAAATATCAGTTGCTAATTGAGTCGCATCAATTCCTTTTACACTTTCAGGTAAAAATTGTTGTGGCGATTTTTTACTGTAAATAGCAATTAATTTTTCGAATACTTTTTCGTCAACTTGGGCGTTAAAATCTTTATATAAGGGTCCAAATGCTTCAATTAAATTGTTTTTTCTATCATTAAAAGCTTGCTCACCTTTTGAATTATAAACTTGCTCTAATTGAAACAAACGGTATCCAAAAGATAAAATTTCGGTATTTCTTAAAACTACTTCGGTATAATAATCTCTTGCAATAGCATACTCTTTAATAGCCGCGTAATTTGTTGCAAAATCAGATAATAAATTTCCATATTCTGCTTGCTTTCCGGCTTTGGTGATTTTATCAGTTAAATCTTTTTCAAAAACTTGTTTTGCACCAACTGCATTGGCTTTAATTAATCCTTTGCGCTCTCCAATCCATTTTTTCCAATAATTGGCTACTCCAGCATATTTTGACGCATATTGAATTTTTATCGCTTGGTCTTTTCTCATAAAACCATCTTGAACTTTTAAAGCCGCATCACGCACTTCAATTCGAGCAGGGTTTAAATCGTTTACCACTTGCTCCACGGCATAAGATGGTAAATATTCGGTTGTTCTGCCAGGATAACCCATTACCATTGTAAAATCGTTTTCTTGAATTCCTTTTGCAGAAACCGGGAAAAAATGTTTAGGTTTATAAGGCACATTATCTTTAGAATACTCCGCTGGACGATTATTTTTATCTGCATAAACTCTAAATAAAGAAAAATCTCCCGTATGACGAGGCCAAACCCAATTGTCTGTGTCAGAACCGAATTTTCCTATAGAACTTGGTGGCGCACCAACTAATCTAATGTCTTTAAAGTTTTCTGTAACGAATAATAAATATTGATTTCCATCATAAAAAGATCGAACTAAAACGTCTTGCCAAGCTTCTCTTGCATACGATTTGTTCAATACTGCAATATTTTCTTGAATTTTCTTTTGCTTTTCTGCTTCTGAAGTTAAAGCTGATACACCTTCAAATACTTTTGTGGTTACATCATCTATTTTCACAATAAAAGTAACTACCACTCCAGGATTTGGAAGTTCTTCTTCCATTTTATAAGCCCAAAAACCATTCGCTAAATAATCGTGTTCAACTGAAGAATGATATTGTATATTGTCATACCCACAATGGTGATTGGTTAACAATAGGCCTTTTGAAGAAATCATTTCTGCTGTACAACCGCCATCAAATTGAGGAACTGCATCTTTTAAAGACGATTTGTTTATAGAATAAATTTGTTCAGCCGTTAGTTTAGAACCTAAAGCTTTCATTTCTTTTTCATTCATACCTTGTAACAAAGATGGAACCCACATACCGCCTTGTTGGGCTTGGGTTTGAACAATAAATAATAATAAAAATAGTTTTAAAAATTTCATAAAGTTTATTTTAATGTTTGCAAGTTAGTATAATTTACAAAGTTGTGTCGAATTTTAATATTTCGTTAAGATATGTTTTAGTATCTGTTCCGTGGCACCCTTATTCATTTGAACAAATGTACTACAAATGTGCCCTTTTTCTAATCGTTCCTCCTTGTTTTGTAATAATAAGTTAAACGCATCATTTAATTCTGATTGATTTTGAATTGAAATACAACCTTCTAAACCAACCAAAGCTTTCGCTTCTGCAAAATGCGAATAATTAAGACCTATTACAATAGGAATTCCAAAAGTGGCTGGTTCTAAAATGTTGTGCACACCTGGATTTCCGAAACCGCCACCAACGTAAGCAATGTCTGCATAACTATAAATCTTGGTTAAAATTCCGATAGTGTCAATTATAAATACATTGAAATCAGCTAATTTGTCTTGCTGAACTTGTTTGAGCATCTCCTCTTTTTCAGAAAATAATATTGTTTTCTTCGAAATTTTAGATTTTAGATCTAAAATTTGATTTTTATCAATTGTATGAGGCGCAATTATAAATTTAATGTCATTTGCAGCGTGATTGATGAAATGAATTAATAATTCTTCATCTTTTGGCCAACTACTGCCAATGACAATTGTTGGCTGATTGTTTTTAAAAGCTGCAATAAAATCTAAAGTATTATCTTTTTCTAAAATGGTCACTACCCTATCAAAACGCGTGTCTCCAGAGATTTTAACGTTTTCAAAACCAATAGATTGTAATAATAATTTAGAAGATTCATTCTGTACAAAAAAATAGGTAAATGTTCTCAGCGCCTTTCTGTAAAATCCGCCATACCATTTAAAAAAAGCTTGATTTTCCCTGAAAATTCCAGAAATTAAATAAGTCTTAATATTTTGATTTTTTAGTTCATTAAGATAATTGGGCCAATATTCGTACTTAATGAAAAAGGCCATTTCTGGATGCACTAATTTTAAAAATTGTTTGGCATTAGAAATTGTATCTAAAGGTAAATATACCGTAACATCTGCAACAGTATTGTTTTTTCGCACTTCATATCCTGAAGGCGAAAAAAATGTAATTATTATTTTATGATTTGGAAATTGTGCCTTTACTTTTTCTATAACAGGCAAGCCTTGTTCATATTCACCCAAAGATGCTGCGTGAAACCAAATCGTTTTATCAATTTCTTGAA
>Ga0209134_10000208_pt1 | contig 15077 bp, 12 predicted proteins | sample LauGreSp1BDMLBSN_2_FD_187566 | JGI IMG/M metagenome (GOLD analysis project Ga0209134, IMG submission 187566) | Freshwater lake microbial communities from Lake Michigan, USA - Sp13.BD.MLB.SN (SPAdes) (version 2) | ecosystem: Environmental > Aquatic > Freshwater > Lake | place: Lake Michigan, USA... | reverse complement strand
ACCATCCTGCGCGCCTTGCGTGAGCTTGGCTTGTGATGCGTATCCAAAAGTTACTTACACTACTCACACCTTATTCACAGCCTGCCGAATGACTAGCCACGTTCCAGTTCTGCTCGAGGAGTGCCTGACACTTCTCGCTCCGCAGGACGGCCGTGCCTATCTGGATTGCACTTTCGGCGGCGGTGGCCACGCGGCGGCGATTCTCGCCCGCGCACCGCTCTGCACGATTGATGCCATGGATCGCGATCCTGCCGCCGCCGAACGTTCCGCCGCGCTGCTCGCCGCCCATCCCGGCCACTTGCGTTTTCATTCTGAGAATTTTCGTAACCTTGACCGCGTTCCGGGGCGATTCGATGGTGTTCTGATGGACATTGGGGTGTCCTCGTACCAGTTGGATGTCCCGGAACGCGGTTTCTCCTTCCGCTTCGACGCGCCTAACGACATGCGGATGGACACGCGCGTCGGTCGCAGCGCGGCTGAGTTCCTCGAACGTGGCGACCGCACCGAAATCGAACGCGCCGTCCGCGACTACGGCGAGGAGCCTCGTTGGTTCCGCGTGGTCAACGCGATCATCGCCGCCCGCGGCACCGGCCGCCTCGCCCGCACCTCCACTTTTGCCGAGCTGGTCGCCGAAGCCGCGCCGCCCGCCCCGGGTCCCCGCGGCCCGCACCCGGCCACCCGTACCTTCCAAGGCGTCCGCATCGCGGTCAACGATGAGCTCGGCGCCCTGGCCGACGCCCTTCCGCTCGCCTTTGGTAAACTCACCGCCGGCGGTGTGCTCGCGGTCATCTCGTTCCACTCTCTTGAGGATCGGATGGTCAAGCGCTACATGAATGAGGTCGCCGGCCGCCCGGTCGATCGCGACGACGCGCGCAACCAGGACGACCGCGTGAAGCAGGCCGACCTCCTCACCCGCAAGGCCGTCCAGCCCTCGGACGCCGAACAGACACGCAACCCTCGCAGCCGCTCGGCCCGCCTCCGCGCCGTACGCCGCCTCGCCGCATGAGCCCGCGCATCTTCACCTGGGTTTTCGTGTTCGCCGCCGTCGGGGCCTTCGCCCTCGGGACGATTAATATCATGCGCCTCCGCGTTGAAGCCGATGCTATCGGTAGCCGTATCCAACGCATCGAGCGCGACATCTCCCTATCTAAGAAGGAACTCGAAGCGGTCCGCCGCCAACGCGACCAGTTCATCAACACCCTCGAGCTCCAGCAGCGCATCGGCGATGCGATGAAGCCCCCCCTCCCTGAACAGGTGGTCTGGGTACGTTATTTCCCGGCGGTCGCATCCCCGACCCCCATGCTTACCGCGAGCCCCCGGATGACGGCCCGCGAAATCGCCTCCCTCTCTTGGGGTGGGCAGGGAGGACCGCGCTCTCGATGAGCCTCCCCCACGCCAGGCGAACGCGCTACCGTTTCCTGGCTTGGGCCGTTTCCCTCTGCTTCCTGGCCGTGATCACACGGCTGGTCTGGCTGCATTGGGTCGACGCCCCTCGTCTGCGAGCGGAAGCTCTGCAGGCTCGCCGAGTGCTCCAGGAGATCCCGTGCCGTCGCGGAGAGATCCGTGACTCGCAGGAAAACCTGCTGGCGGTGTCCGATGACGTTTGGGATATCGGCGTAGACCCGGACTCGCTCGGCAAGGGCGAGCCGGAGCGCGCCCTTGAAGTTGCGACCATCCTTGGCCTGCCTTTACCCAAGGTCCGCGAGGCTTTCGAGACCACCACGCGCCTTAATGAGGCCGGCGAAGAAAAGACAATCCGCTGGGCCGTCCTCGCCCATGAGGTCAACGAGGCCACGATGAAGCGGATCAAGGCGCTGGGCATCAAGGCGCTGCGCGCCGAACTGAAGTACCGGCGCAACTATCCGAAGGGCCAGCTCGCCGCACACGTACTCGGCTACGTGAATAAGGAGGGCATCCCCGCTTCCGGGATCGAGAGCGTGATGAACCCGCTCCTCCTCGGCCAAAAGGGTTGGATCGAATCTGAACGTGACGGACGCCGTCGCGAAATCACAAGTAATCGCCTCCGCGAAGTCGCGCCAGTCGATGGCAGCACAATCGTGCTGACGATCAACAGCCTGATCCAGAAGACCTGCGAGGACGCGCTCGCCGCCGCCGCCGCCCGCTATAATCCGAAGGGCGGCATCATCATCGTGAGCGAGCCGCGCACGGGTCGCATCCTCGGGCTCGCCAACTGGCCGACCTACGACCTCAACCGTTTCTTCGACCCGAAGGCCGCGCCGATGGATAGTCAGCGCAACCGCGCGGTGTCCGACGTCTACGAGCCTGGCTCCGTCTTCAAGATCGTCTCGGTCTCCGGGGCGCTGGAGCAACGCCTCATCACGCCGAACTCCATCTTCGACTGCGGTGCGATGAGTGTCCCGTATCGCGGCCGGATGGTCTCGATGCCCGCCGATTCGCACGCGATTGGCGCTGCCGACATCCGGCAGATCGTCCGCGAATCCTCCAACCGCGGTACGGTGCAGGTCGGGATGCAGTACGCCGAACGTCTCGGCGAGGATAAGTTCTTCGAGCTCGTCAAGTCCTTCGGGTTCGGCGCCAACACGGGCCTGATCACCGGCGCCGAAGTTCCAGGTCTGCTCATCCCGCCTAAGCGCTGGGACGGTATGACAATCTCGCGCGTACCGATGGGCCACTCGGTCAGCGTCACCGCCATGCAGATGCACTTCGCGATGTCGGTCGTCGCAGCCGAAGGCCTACTCATGCAGCCGCAGCTCGTCCTCCGCGTCGAGGACCCGAAGACAAAGGCGACCATTCTAAGCTACGGACCGCGCTCGCGCGGCCGGGCCGTCAGCGCCGCCACGGCGGCACAGATGGCCACGCTCTTGCGGGCGGTCTGCGGCAAGGGCGGCACGGCGCCGATCGCCGATATCCCAGGCTACGAGGTGGCGGGCAAGACCGGCACGACGCAGAAGATCATCAACGGCCGTTATTCCAACGCACACCACGTCGCTTCCTTCGCGGGCTTCTTCCCGGTCAATGACCCGAAGCTCGCGATCACGGTAATCATCGACGAGCCGCAAGGGGAGGGCGTCGGTTACGGTGGCAAGGTCTCCGCTCCTATCTTCCGCGACGTCGCCGAGAAGTGCATTCGTTGGCTCGACATTCCTCCGGTCTCCACCGTGCCGCGTACCCACGTCGCCGACCTCGGCCGATGATGCCTCTAAACGCGATGATGCCCGCCGCCATGGAGCGCCCCACCTTCAACTCGCTGCTGCAAGGCCTCCCTGTTCTCGGCCGCGCCGGCGATGGCTCCGTCCGTATTTCTTCCATCGTCACCGATAGCCGCCGTATCATCCCCGGATCGCTCTTCTTCGCCTTACCTGGCTTGCGCGCCAATGGGCACGCGTTCCTCGACGATGCCATCGCCCGCGGCGCCGCCGCCATCATCTCGGGTGAACCCGTCGCCGGACTGCCCGCGGTCGCCGCCGCCCAGGTCGCTGATCCGCGTCGCGCCCTCGCCGAAGTCGGCCGCCGTTTCTTCAGCAATCCGGAAGCTGCCCTGCAGCTCGTCGGCGTGACGGGTACCAACGGCAAGACGACGATCTCGACCCTCCTCCGCCACTTAATGCAGGCCGATGGTTCGCAGTGGGGCCTCGTGGGGACGGTTCGCTACCACCTCGGCCGCCGTTCGATTCCTTCTTATAAGACGACGCCGGAATCGGCCGACCTCTCCGGCTTCTTTCGCCAAATGGTCGACGCGGGCTGCGTCGGTGCCTGCCTCGAGGTGAGTTCCCATGCGCTCCATCAGGACCGCGTGCATGGCTTCCAATTCCGCGTCGCCGCTTTCACGAACCTGACTCGCGATCACGTCGACTATCACGGCGACCTGACCTCGTACCTCGACGCAAAGACGGCCCTTTTTGACGGACGTAACGGCTCCGTGCCTGACGTCTGCGTCATCAACATTGACGACCCGGCTGGCCGCGTGCTCGCCGAAGCCTGCCGCCGTCGGGGGAAGGTGATTACCTTCGGCTTCGCCGCCGACGCCGATGTCCGCGCCACGGACCCTGCGCTCGATACCGGCGGGGCGGTCTTCACTGTCCGCTTCGAAGGTCGCTCCGCGGTCTTTAAGTCGACGCTCCCTGGTGACTATAACGTCTCGAACGTCCTCTGTGCCCTCGCGATGGCTGCCGCTCTCGGTCGCGATCCGCTGGCGCTCGCGCCGGCACTTACCTCCTTTCCCGGAGTCCCGGGCCGGATGGAACGCGTCGAGGTTGGTCAGGCCTTCCCGATCTTCATCGACTACGCCCACACCGATGACGCCCTGCGCAATGCCTTGCGCATGCTCCGCGATATCACCCCGGGTCGCGTCCTCTGCGTGTTCGGATGCGGCGGTGACCGTGATCGCGGCAAGCGTCCCGCGATGACCAAGGCCGTTGCCGACCTCGCCCATCTTGCGTGGGCCACCGCCGATAATCCGCGCAAGGAAAGCCTCGACCGGATCTTCACCGATATGCGGGAAGGCCTCGGAGCGCTTCCGACCGTGGAATTCGTGACTGATCGTCGCGACGCCATCGGCCGCGCCCTCGCCGCCGCGAAAGCCGGCGACTGCGTCGTCATCGCCGGTAAGGGCCATGAGACCACCCAGGAATTCGCCGACACGGTGGTACCTTTCGACGACCGTCAAGTCGTCCGCGAAATCCTTGAGCTGCGGAGGGGCGCGCAGCCGTGATGCCGACTTTCTCTTCAGCTGATCTTGCCGCCTGGGCCGGAGGCCGCTGGACCGCCACTCCCCGCGCCGCCGTCACGGGTTTCGGCACGGACACCCGTGCCCTCCGTGCGGGCGACGTCTTCGTGGCCGTGCGCACCGAGCGCCGCGACGGTCATGATTTCCTTGGTGCCGCTCGTTCGCAGGGCGCTGCCTGCGCCTTGGTCGAGCGTCCGGTGGCGGACGACCTGCCGCAGCTTATCGTCGACGATTCGCTCGCCGCACTCCGTCGCCTCGCCGCCCGCTGGCGCACTGACTTCCCCGGTCGCGTCATCGGCGTGACGGGAAGCGTGGGTAAGACCTCGACGAAGGAGATGCTCGCCGCGCTCCTCGGCAGGGAGGCCTTCGTCACGGAAGCTAATCTTAACAACCTCATCGGTGTCCCGCTGATGCTCCTGCGCGTCGAACCGGGGCTCCATCGTTTTGCCGTCATCGAGGCGGGCATGAGTGTGCCCGGCGAACTCGGACTCTCCGCCGCCGTCATCCGCCCCGACCTCGCCATCGTCACCAACGTCGCCGCGGTACATCTCGAAGGGGTCGGCTCGCTCGCCGGCATTGCTCGCGAGAAGGCTACGCTCGTCGCTGAACTTGCTCCTGGCGGCCGTGCGATCATCCCGGCCGCTTTACTCGATTGGCCAGAATTCGCGGCTCATGCGTCCCGTTGCGTCGCCGTGTGGTTCGAGGGGGAAGCCGCCCCGGCCGTCGCGCCCGCTCGTCTCGTTCGCGCCTCTTTCCTCACCGATGCCCGTGGTCAGCGCTCGCTTGTGCTCGACGACGAGATCTTCCCGCTCGCTCCGATTTCCGACGGGCTCGCCCGCAATGCGGCGCTGGCGCTCGTCGCCGCCCTCGAGCTCGGCCGCCCGTCCGTCGAACTCGCCGCTGTCACCGCGCACTGGATGCCGCCCGCCGGTCGCGGCAGCGTGCACGTTGAAGGCGAGCGCGCCTTCTACGTCGATTGCTACAACTCCAGCCCTGCATCGCTCCTCGATTCGGCCCGTGCCTTCGATCGTGTCAGTCGTGGTTCCGCGGCCCCTCGTCTTTTCCTGCTCGGCGGCATGGCCGAGCTCGGTCCCACCTCTGCGCAACTCCATCGCGACTGCGGCGCGCAGCTGCCTCTCCGCTCCGGCGACCATGTGGTCGTCTTCGGCGGCGAGTCGGCTGCGTTGCTGCAGGGAGTTGCGCTCCCCGGGGTGGAGCTTTCCGTCGCGGCTTCCGTTGAGGACGCTTCCGCCCGCGTCGCCGCGCATCGCGGCTACGTCTTCTTGAAGGGAAGCCGTTCCTTCGCCCTCGAGCGTTGCCTGCCCGATTCCCTGCGCTCCGCGCTCTCTTTCCACTAGGATGCTTTACCGTCTCAGCGAACTCGTTAATACTTGGGGGCCTTTCCGTCTCTTCGAGTATATCTCCGTTCGTGCGATTTTGGCTGGCGTGACGGCGTTGCTACTGGGGATGCTTTTCTCCGGTCGCCTTATCGCGATACTCTCTCGCCTGCGCCAGCCTGAGCGTTCAGCCAAGCTCATGGGTGAACTCGCCAAGGAAGGCGGCAAGGTCCCGACCATGGGAGGGCTCATCATCGCCATCGCGATGATTCCTTCGGTGCTCCTCTGGGCTCGCCTCAACGTCCTCGTGATCGCCGCGCTCTGGTGCCTCATTGGCATGGGCCTCGTGGGGCTCTATGACGACTGGCTGAAGGTCCGTCATGGTAGCTCCGACGGTATTTCGGCACGCATGAAGCTGGCGGGGCAGGGGCTCGTCGCGCTCATCGCCTTCGGGATCGTATTCCTCGATCCAGCCTATCGCGAAAGCCTCTGCGAAATCTGGCTACCGATTCTCAATGGTCCCTTCTGGTCTGCGAAATCCCTCGGTTTGCCCTTCCTGGTCTGCCTCGGTGTTGCCGCCGGGTTCTTCGTGCTCGTCTGCGTGGGCAGTTCCAATGCGGTCAATCTCACTGACGGTCTCGACGGACTGGCCATCGGTTGCGTCATCATTACCACGATGATCTTCGGCGCGGTCGCCTACCTCGCTGGACACCATGAGTTCGCGACGTACCTACGTATCAGTTACGTGCCGGGCGCGGGCGAACTCGCGGTCTTCTGCTCGGCCCTCGTCGGCGGTAGCCTCGTCTTCCTTTGGCACAACGCGGCCCCGGCTGAGATCTACATGGGCGACGTCGGTGCGCTCGGCCTCGGCGGTGGCCTCGGCGCGGTGGCGTGCCTGATGCATCAGCCCTTCCTCCTCGCGATCGCTGGCGGCGTGTTCGTCGTCGAGGCGCTCTCCGTCATCCTGCAGGTGGCCTACTTCAAACGGACGGGCGGCCAACGCCTGTTCCTGATGACGCCCATCCATCACCACTTCCAGAAGAAGGGCTGGCCCGCGACCAAGGTCGTGGCGCGCTTCTGGATCCTCTCCCTGTTGTGCGGGCTCCTCGGCCTGCTCTCCCTCAAACTCCGATGAGCGAGTTCCCCGAATCTCTCCGCCGCCGCCTCACTCGGCCCGCCGCCATCTTCGGCGAGGGTGTCAGCGGACGTTCGGTCGCGGAATCCCTCGCTTCGGCTGGTTTCGCCTCGGTCATCTACGACGAACGTGGGGAGAACCGGCAGTTTGGTCCCGAGGAAGCCGCCCGACACGACCTCCTGGTTTATAGCCCTGGCTTCCCGCAGTCGCATCCATGGATCCTCGCCGCGCGCCGGGCCGGCCTGCACTGCCTGAGCGAGCTTGATTTCGGTGCGTTGCTCTGGACTGGTCCCGCTATCGCCATCACTGGCACCAACGGTAAGACGACCATCACGGAGTTCCTCTCGTTCGCCTTCAAACGTTCCGGGCTCGACGCCATCGCTTGCGGCAACGTGGGCCTGCCCCTGACGTCGCTACACCGCACGGTCTCCAATGGTTCGTTTGTCGCGATTGTCGAAGTCAGTTCCTTCCAGGCGGAGGATCTCCGCCACTTCACGCCCGAGGCGGTGCTCTGGACGAACTTCGACGAAGATCACCTCGATCGGCACGGCGACCTCGAGAGCTATTTCCGTGCGAAGTTCCGGCTCATCGAGCGCATGATGCCTGGCGGCATCCTTGTCGTCGGTGAATCCGTCGTCTCTTCCGCCCGCGAATTCGGCATCGAACTACCCGCTGAGGCGATTGTCGCCACGCGCGCGGAAGTCGCCGATACGGTGCCGGCGGGTTCGGTCTTTGATTCCTGGCCGCAGCGCGAGAACTGGGCCATCCTCTGCAAGTACTGGCAGGCCCGCGGTATCCCGATGCGCCACCTCGAGGAGGCCGCCCGGCTCTTCCGCGTTCCGCCCCATCGCCTCCGCAAGGTCGCTGAGCGCCAAGGTGTCGAGTTCTGGAACGACTCGAAGGGCACCAACTTCCACGCGGTTCAGGCCGCACTCTCGGAGTTCAGCATCCCCGTCCGCTGGATCGGCGGAGGGAAGTGGAAGGGCGGTGACCTCGCCCGCTTCGTCCGTAATGTCGCGCCGCTGATCGATACCGCCTATCTCATCGGCGAGACGGCCGAAGAATTGAAGCGCCACTTCGACGAGCTCGGTAAGGTCGCCCGTTGCTACCCGTCCCTGCAGGACGCCGTCGTCGCGGCCGCCAAGGATGCGCACGGCCCTTCGGCCATCCTGCTCAGCCCCGGCTTCTCGAGTTTCGATCAGTTCCGCGGCTATGCCGAGCGCGGTATGGTCTTCGAACGCGCGGCCAGCGCTCTCGCGAACCGCGTCTAATCTTTCCAACCAAAAACCACCCACCCAACCCACCAGACCCACCACCATGCGTCCCCTCATCACCGTCACTGCCGTCGTGCTCCTGCACCTCTGTGTCATCGCCGTCCTCGTCGGCGTCAACGGCTGTCGAAGCACCAGCGGCTTCGAGCAGCCTGGCGACCTCGCCGCTTATTCCGGCGGCGCTCGTCCCGCCGGCAGCCCGGCGGTCGTGCCCGGCTCGGCCACCCCGATCTCCAACCGTATCCCGACTCCGGTCCCGACCAAGCTCACGCCCGTGGGCCCTGTCGGTAACGGTGGTAAGCGCACGGTCGTCAAGGGCGAGACGCTCATGAGCGTCGCCGCCAGCGAGAAGGTCACCCGGGCCGATCTCGCGAAGGCTAACGGTCTCACCCTTAACGCCGACCTCAAGACCGGCCAGGTGCTGACGATCCCCGCCGCCTCCAAGGCTCCCGTGAAGGCCGCGCCTAAGGCCGCGCCCAAGGCCGCCACGAAGACCGCTACGCCGGCCGCGGCTGCCCCGAGCTTCGCTCCGTTCAAGCTGACCGCTACGCCGGCCGCGGCTGCCCCGAGCTTCGCTCCGTTCAAACTCGTCCCCGTCGGTAAGGCCGCCGAAGCCGCTCCGGCTCCCGCGGACAAGAAGTAATCTGACGCCCGCGCCGCGACATGGTCATCAAGGAGAAGCAGGAAGGTCCGGGAGCCCTGGGTGGGTACTCCTTGGGCATCCTGCTGCTCGCGATGTCCCTCGCGGTGTTCGGTCTGGTGGTGCAGTACAGCGCGGGTATCTCGCTTTCGTCGAGCAACCGGACTGGGGCGTTCTACCGCCAGCTGGCTTACGTGCCGATTGCCTTCGTCGCCGGGTACGCGTTCTTCCGCCTCAATCTCGATAAGGTCCGCGAGTGGCGCTGGTGGATTCTGGGCGGCGCCTGCCTCGCGATGTTCCTCGCGCGCATCCCCGGCCTCGGCGTCTCGGTCAATGGCTCCTGGCGCTGGATCGATTTTGGCTTTTTCCGCCTGCAGGCCTCGGACCTCGGTAAGCTCGCCATGGTACTCGTGCTTTCCGATTTCTTGGCGCGCATGCAGCGGCATACCTTACCGAATAAGTTCACGATCTATCAGCTGAGTTCAAGTAAGCCTTTCCTCTTCACGCGCCGTGGATGGATTGATTGCCGCGAAGGCTTCGTGAAGCCCGTCGCCATCCTGCTTGTCATCGCCGGCTTCATTGCGTTCGGGCCGGACCTCGGCACGATCCTCCTCTGTTGCGCGGTGGGCGGCACGATGATGCTCGTCTCGGGCGTGCGCTGGGCCTACGTGATTCCGAGTTTCCTGTTGGGATTAGTCGGCTTCACGGCCCTCATTCTCAACTGGCCGAACCGTATGCGCCGCTTCACCTCGTTCCTCGAGCCGTGGGAGAAGCGCGGCGACGAGGCCTATCAGCTCTTCGAGGGCATGGTCGCTTTTGGCGTCGGCGGTCTGACGGGCAAGGGCGCCGCCAATGGTATCCAAGGACGCGCCTACTTGCCTGAAGCCCACACGGACTTCGTGTTCTCTGTCATCGGCGAGGAGTACGGACTCGTCGCGACCTCGCTCGTCGCGCTGGTTTACTTCGGCATCTTCTGGTGCGCCTACCGCGCGATGCGGTTCTCGTCGGATCTGTATCGCTTCAACATCTGCCTCGGCGCGACGCTCTTCCTCGTCATGCAGGCGCTCATTAACATGGGCGTCGTCACGGGTTTGCTCCCGACCAAGGGCATCTCGCTCCCGTTCATCAGCTACGGCGGAACCAATCTGGTCATCATGGGCTGCATGGTCGGCCTCGTCCTTAACTGTATCCGCGAATCGGCCCAGCCGGCTTTCGTGGCCAAGGAGGCGCGCGCATGAGCCGCGTGCTGCTCGCTTGCGGCGGGACCGGCGGCCATCTTGCCCCGGGCATCGCCCTCGCTCAGCGGCTCACGGAGGATGGACACGAGTGCCTGCTGATTGTCAGCAGCAAGGTCGTCGACGCGCGCATGACCTCCCATTACCCGCGCCTTAATTTCGTGCCGGGCAAGGGCCGCGGCTTCGGCCCCGGCCTCGGCGCGAAGATTCTCTTCTTCCCGGCGCTACTCGGTGCCGTCTGGTCTTCCTGGCGCTTGCTGCGCCGTTTCCGACCCGACGCGCTCGTCTGCTTCGGGGGCTTCATGAGCCTCGGTCCTTCGCTGGCCTGCCGCCTCTGCGGCATCCCGGTGTTGGTCCACGAAGCCAATCGTAAGCCCGGTAAGGCTGTGCGCCTGATCGCGCGCTTTGCGGATGCGGTGCACCTGCCCGCCGGGGTGCGCATCCCCGGACTGGCTGCGGAGCGTCAGCATGATTCGGGTTATCCTGTCCGCGCGGAAATCCGTCCGCAGGCGCGCGACGCCGCCCGCCGTGCGCTCGGCTTACCGCCGACGGGCCGCGTGGTGCTCGTCACGGGCGGAAGTCAGGGCGCCCACTCGCTTAACCGCTGGGTGGAGGACAATCTCGAGGAGTTCGCCATTCGCGGCATCCATGTGCTTTGCCTCACCGGTCCGGGTGGTCGCGAGGACGAAGTCCGCTCGCCCGACTCGCTGGTGAAGTTCGTGCCGTTCTGCCACCAGATGGCGACGGCCTATTCTGCGGCCGACCTCGCCGTCACGCGCGCCGGCGCGGGAACGCTCGCCGAGTTGGCCACTTGTCGTACGCCCGCGGTGCTTGTCCCTTATCCACGTTCGGCGGACGACCATCAGACGGCCAATGCCCGCCAGAGCGAACTGTCCGGTGCCGCGATCCTGCTGCCGGAGACAGAACTCCCGCGGCTTCTGCGCATCGTCTTCGACCGCCTCGCCGATGCCGCCGCGCTCGCGGTCATGCGCGATGCGCTCGCCCTAGCTGATGCCGGTAACCGTTGGGAAGAACTTGCCCAAGAAACCATCGCGCTCGCCGGCCGCCGCCGGCTCGCCACCGCATGAGTGCCTCCGCCTGGATGCTCGGGGCCTGCGGCATGGGCGTCGGTCCGCTCGCCATCTACCTGAAAGGGGAGGGCTGGGACGTCTCTGGTTGGGATGATTCGACGGGTAGCCCGATGGAGCTCCAGCTCGCCAACGCCGACATCCCGCTACTCCGCGATCCGTGGGCCGCTGGGCGGCACCCTTCCGTCGTGGGCCGCTCCAGTGCGGTGAAACCCGGCCACGCTGCGCTCGCCCTCGCCGAACGCCATGAGGTGCGCACGCTCCGCCGCGGAGAACTCCTCGCCGAGGCCGTCGCCAACCGTCGCTTCGTCGCCGTCTGCGGTAGCCACGGCAAGACGACCACCTGTGGCCTGCTGGTCGCCGCCCTCGCCAGCGCGGAAGCCGATTTCGGTTATGTGCTCGGCGGACTCTTCCGCGACCCAGCCTTCCCGCCGGCGCGTGCTTCCGCTTCTTCACCCTGGGTCGTGGCTGAAGTGGATGAGAGTGACGGCACGATCGGCGCGTTCTCGCCTGACGTCACTGTCGCCGTGAACCTTGATTGGGATCACCCGGACTATTATCGCGACGAAGCCGCGCTGGAGGGCGTCTTCCGTGCACTGTTCGAACGTACCCGCACCGCGATCATTATCCCGGTTGGCAACGAACGCCTCGAACGCCTGACCGCTGGCCTCAAGGTTCCGGTCATCCGCGTCGGCGAGGGCGGCGACTATTCCTTCCGCCTCGTCCAAGGTGGCCATTCCTCCTCGGTCGTCGCGCTCGAAGGGCGTTTCCCCGCCGGCCAGTTCAACCTGCCGGTCGCCGGCACTTTCAACCGTTCGAACGCTTCGCTCGCGCTCGCGGTCACTCACTTCATCACTGGTAGCCTTGTGGCCGAGCCGCTCGCCCGCTGGCGCGGTATCCGCCGCCGCCAGGACGTGCTCTTCGAACGCACGGGACTCCGTGTGCTCGCTGATTACGCGCATCACCCCACGGAGATTGCGGCGCTGCTGAAGTGGGTACGTGAAACGCACGCCGGTCGCCTCGTCGTCGTCTTCCAGCCGCACCGCCACACGCGCACGCGCCAGTATGTACGCGAGTTCCGCGATGCGCTCGCCGTCGCCGATTATGCCCTCGTCTTGCCGGTCTATTCCGCCGGCGAAGCGGCGGTCGAAGGCGGCGGTTCCGACGCCATCGTCAACGGCTCCGCGCATCGCCTCGTCGAGGACCGCCGGACGTTGCCCCTTATCTTAGACGAACTTTCCGCTGGCGCCGACACGGTCGTGGCCTTTGTGGGCGCGGGTGATATCGAGCGCGACGCCGAAGCCTACGCCAAGGTACTCCGCCGCCGTGGGGCCGATATCCTTTCACTCGATCTACCCGATCTTGTCTCTGGCCGCCTCTCCGCAGATTGCACCCTGCGCGCCAACGAGCCGCTTGCCCGCCGCACGACGCTCGGTCTTGGCGGCGCCGCCCGCTGGTACGCTGAACCGGCGAATGTGGATGATATCGTGGCGCTGCTGCGCGCCGCTGCGGAGCTCGATCTGCGTTGGTTCGCGGTCGGCCGCGGTTCCAATCTCCTCGTACCCGACGAAGGCTACGACGGACTCATCCTTCACCTCGACTCGGCCCATTGGGGCGCCGTGACCGACCTCGGCGATGGCCGCTTCCGCGTCGGTGGCGGCACCCGGCTCAAGGAACTCTGCGGCTTCGCCGCGCGCGAAGGCTGGAAGGGCTTTGAATTCCTCGAAGGTATCCCCGGTACGATTGGTGGCTCCTTGCGCATGAACGCCGGCGCGATGGGCGGCTGGATCTTCGACGTTGTGGAGTCGATCGAATGGCTTTCGCCGCAAGGGCAGGTGCGCGCTGCCCGCCGCGATAGCTTTGATGCCCTTTATCGCGACTGCCCGCAACTACACGGCTCGGTGGTACTTTCCGCCGTACTACGCTCCGCCGGTCGCGACGAGCCTGCCGCCATTCGCGGGCGTATGGATGAACTCGCTACGCAGCGCCGCGCCTCCCAGCCCCGCGAGGCCAGCGCGGGCTGCGTGTTCAAGAATCCCGAAGGCGACAAGGCCGGCCGCCTCATCGACCTCAGCGGACTCAAAGGTCGGGCCGTCGGACCTGTTTCCGTCTCACCCACGCACGCTAATTTCCTCGTCAATTCCGGAGACGCCAAGGCGGCGGATTTCATCGAGCTCATGCGCGCCGTCCGCGCCGAAGTGAAATCGCGCCAAGGCGTCGAACTCCAGCCGGAGATCATCGCCCTTGGCCGGGAATGGAAGGAACTCCTATGACTTTGTCTCCCGAAATCATCGTGCTCTGCGGTGGCCTCTCCTCCGAACGCGAAGTCTCCCTGCGTTCCGGCCAGGCTGTCTCTTCCGTGTTGCCGGGGTCCCGGCTCATCGAGCTCGAGGCGGACGCCTTGCCCGAGTGGCTGGATGGCACCAAGCACGTTATCTTGCCTATCCTGCACGGCGGCTGGGGTGAGGATGGTCGCGCTCAGGCCGAAATGGAGGCTCGAGGTATCGCTTTCGCCGGTTGCTCGTCCGCCGCCAACCGACTCTGCATGGATAAGGTCGCCACCAAGCGTGCCATGCGTGCTGCGGGCGTCCCGGCCATTCCAGAGGTCGCCTTCGCCGGCACCGCCAAGCCGACGGCCGCCACGCTCGTAGCCGCCTTAGGCGAACACATCGTCATCAAGCCCTCCGACCAAGGCAGCAGTGTCGGCCTTTATATGTTGGAAGGGGAGGCCGCTGTGGCCAAGGCCTTGGCGGAGATCCCGGCTTCCGGCCAGTGGATGGCCGAGCGCCGTTTGCGTGGCCGCGAAATGTCCATCGGCCTCCTGGATGGTCAGCCCATGGGCATCGTCGAGATCGTCCCGCTCACCGGGGTCTACGACTATAAGACCAAATACACGAAAGGTGCCTCCGAGTACCGCTTTCCCGCCGCCGTGGGTCCGGAACTGACGGCTGCCATCGGCGCGGCCGCCGCTCGGCTCTTCGCCGCCTGCGATTGCCGGGACTTCGCTCGCGCGGATGTCTTCCTTGAGCCCGACGGCCAGTTCTATTTCCTCGAGATCAACACGATGCCCGGCATGACCGAAACCAGCCTGATGCCCAAGAGCGCTTCCTGCGTCGGCCTCGACTTCCCCTTGCTCGTCCGACGCATGGCCGCTCCGGCCCTCGCGCGTGCCGCCCAACCCGACCAACGCTGAACATGGGCCTCTTCGACAATCTCTTCCGCAAACGCCGTGACGCCTTCCTGGGCCAGGCCGATCGCGATTGGCGCGCGCTCGTCCCGCAGGACGTCAACCGCGTCCCTGAAGGTGAGATTGGCCGCAAGCGCGCCGTCCGCTCCAATCTGCCTACTTTCCTGGCGGTAGGTTTCTTCGTCGTCATGGTGGGCATGCTTTGGTGGGCCGTCGACGAATCGGTGACCGCCACGCCCTCCGCGGGCTTACTTCGTTACAAGACCGACGGTTTCCTCTCCGTCGATTTCGTGAAGAAGACTATCGCCAACGGTCCGGAGGGATTTGCCCGCGATGTCCGTTCGATTAAGGCCGAACTTGAGTCGGATAATCAGGTTGTCACCGCCGATGTGCGACGCCGGGGCGACGGTACGCTCGACATCACTCTGCGCGAACGCCTCGCGGTGGCTAAGGTCGTCATCGCGTCGCCGGGTAAA
>Ga0209134_10000207_pt1 | contig 15106 bp, 12 predicted proteins | sample LauGreSp1BDMLBSN_2_FD_187566 | JGI IMG/M metagenome (GOLD analysis project Ga0209134, IMG submission 187566) | Freshwater lake microbial communities from Lake Michigan, USA - Sp13.BD.MLB.SN (SPAdes) (version 2) | ecosystem: Environmental > Aquatic > Freshwater > Lake | place: Lake Michigan, USA... | reverse complement strand
AGAATATTTATACATGCGCGAACCAAAAGTTGTAAAGTGGTTGCAAGAGCGTATGGAAAAAAATAAAAACACACCAGCGTTTAATACCAACGAGAAAAAAACAATTCTTAAAAAATTAACTCAAGCCGTTGTTTTCGAAAATTATTTACACACAAAATTTGTTGGTCAAAAACGATTCTCTTTAGAAGGAGGCGAAGCTGTTATACCAGCAATTAATACTTTAATGGAGCATGGTGCTAATTTAGGTATACAAGATTACGTGATTGGTATGGCGCACCGTGGACGCTTAAACGTGCTAACAAATATCATGAACAAAACCTACAAAGATGTTTTTACTGAATTTGAAGGCAGACCAAGCGAAGATTCTTTATTTGATGGTGACGTTAAATACCACATGGGTTATTCATCAGATCAATTAAGTGATAACGGGAAAAATGTTCACATTAGTTTAACTCCAAACCCTTCTCATCTAGAAACCTCAGCAGCAGTTGTACAAGGTATTGTTCGTTCAAAAATTGATAGTCGTCACAATGGTGATAACTCTAAAGCGTGCGCTATTAGTATACATGGCGATGGTGCTATTGCAGGTCAAGGTTTAGTTTATGAATTAGTGCAAATGAGCCAGTTAGATGGTTACAAAACAGGTGGAACTGTTCACTTTGTGATTAATAATCAGGTTGGTTTTACAACTAACTTTTTAGATGCGCGTTCTTCAACGTATTGTACTGATGTTGCAAAAGTGGTGTTAAGTCCGGTATTTCACGTAAACGGGGATGATGTAGAAGCGCTATGTTTCATATCAAAATTAGCAATGGAATTTCGTCAAACATTTCACCGTGATGTTTTTATTGATGTATTATGTTACCGTAAATATGGTCATAATGAAGGTGATGAACCTCGTTTTACTCAACCATTATTATATAAAGCCATTGCAGCGCATCCAAATGTAAAAGATATTTATGTAAGACGTTTAGAATTAGATGGTAATACGTTAGCTAACGAAGCAAAAGCAATTGAAACAGCATTTAAAGCAGAGTTAGACACAAACTTAGATGAAGCTAAAAAAACGGAGAAATCAAAAATCACCTCTTTCTTGGAAGGAACTTGGAAAGGCGTGAAAATGGCCACAGCTAATGATTTTGACGAATCTCCTAAAACGGCAATAGATGAAAAATTATTTTTAGAGATTGCTAAAAAGTCAGTTGAATTACCTAAGGATAAAAAATTCTTTAACAAAATTCAAAAGTTATTTGATGATCGTAAATCAATGATTGTTAATGATAATTACGATTGGGCAATGGGTGAATTATTGGCTTACGGATCTTTATTGAAAGAAGGTTTTCCTGTTCGTTTTAGCGGACAAGATGTTGAGCGAGGTACATTCTCTCACCGTCATGCGATTGTAAAATTAGAAGATAGCGAAGAAGAATACACACCTTTAAATAATATTGATGCTAAAGTAAAATTAGAAATCTATAACTCCTTATTAAGTGAATACGGTGTTTTAGGTTTTGAATACGGTTATGCCTTTGCTGCACCAAATACGTTAACAATTTGGGAAGCTCAGTTTGGAGATTTCTTTAATGGAGCACAAATTATTATTGATCAATATTTAACTTCAGCTGAGTACAAATGGCGTCGTATGAATGGTTTGGTTTTATTGTTGCCTCATGGTTATGAAGGACAAGGACCTGAACATTCAAGTGCACGTATGGAACGTTTTTTACAAGCTTGTGCTGAAAACAATATGCAAATTGTAAATGCTACAACACCGGCACAACAGTTTCATGTTATTCGTCGCCAATTAAAACGTGATTTCCGTAAACCATTAGTATGCTTTACTCCTAAAAAATTATTGCGTTACCCAACGTGTGTAAGTAAGTTAACCGACTTTACAAAAGCTAATTTTCAGGAAGTATTAGATGATACGATTGATACTAAAAAAGTAACTCGTGTAGCATTTTGTTCAGGAAAAGTATATTACGATTTAATTGAGCGCAGAGAAAAAGAAGGCGTTAATGATATTGCCTTTATTCGTTTAGAACAATTATATCCATTCCCACAAAAACAAATTGATGCTGTTTTGAAAAAATATAACAAAGCAACTAGTTTCCTATTTGTTCAGGAAGAGCCCGAAAATATGGGTCCTTGGCGTTTTGTAGATAACAACTTACGTTCATTAAATTTAAAATATATTGGAAGAGATGCTGCGGCAAGTCCTGCAACTGGTTATGCAAAACGTCACGCTGCAGAAAATGAAGAAATTATGACAAACATTTTTTCTAAAGTATTAGTTAAATAAAAGATTAAAGAGACTGTTTGATTAAAGAGACAAATTGACAAAACTAAAAACCAAGAACTTATAACTAAAAACTAATTATATGGCAATTGTAGAATTAAAAGTACCAAGTCCGGGGGAATCAATCACAGAGGTTGTTATTGCCCGTTGGGTAAGAAACACAGGTGATATTGTTGAAAAGGATGAAGTATTAGCAGAAGTAGATTCTGATAAAGCAACATTAACTTTAAACGCTGAAGAATCTGGTAAAATTGAAGTATTAGCTGCCGAAGGAGATACTGTTAAAGTTGGACAGGTTGTAGTTAAAATTGATACATCTTTTAAACCAGAAGCAAAAGCAGCAGTTGAAGCTCCAAAAGCTGAAGCTAAAGTAGAAGCAAAAAAAGAAGAAGTAAAAGTTGCTGCAACTCCAGCGTCTACTTCTTATGCAACAGGTACACCAAGTGTAGCGGCTGCAAAAATAATGGCAGAAAACAATATTTCAGCTGGTCAAATGACCGGAACCGGCAGAGATGGTCGTATTACAAAACAAGATGTATTAGCAGCTTTATCTAACGGTTTACCAACTGCGGCAAAAGTATTATGTAACAGCTGGCAAGGTGGAAGAGAAAAAGATCGTGCTAAAATGACGTCACTTCGTAAAACAGTAGCTAAGCGTTTAGTGGCTGTTAAAAACGAAACTGCTATGTTAACTACCTTTAACGAGGTTGATATGAGCGCTATTTACGCTATCAGAGCAAAATATAAAGATAAATTTAAAGAAGTTTATGGAAGCAATGTTGGCTTCATGAGTTTTTTTACAAAAGCAGTTACCGAAGCGTTATTTCATTACCCTGCAGTTAACGGGATGATTGACGGCGAAGAGTTAGTGTATAATAAATATTGTGATATTGGAATTGCTGTAAGCGCTCCAAAAGGATTAATGGTTCCAGTGTTACGTAATGCAGAGTTAATGAGCATTGCCGAAATTGAAAAAGGAATTAAAGATTTAGCTATTAAAGCACGTGATGGTAAATTAACCATTGACGACATGACTGGTGGAACATTCACCATTACTAATGGTGGTGTGTTTGGTAGTATGATGAGTACGCCAATTATTAATCCTCCGCAAAGTGCTATTTTAGGTATGCACAATGTTGTTGATCGTCCAATGGCTGTAAACGGACAAGTAGTAATTCGCCCCATGATGTATGTAGCATTAAGCTACGATCACCGTATTATTGATGGAAGAGAATCTGTTGGTTTCTTAGTAAAAGTAAAAGAAATGTTAGAGAACCCAAGCCGTATGTTATTTGGTGGTAAGGTTCCTGAAGAAATATTATTGGGACTATAAAATCACTGTCAGTTCGAGCGAAGTCGAGAACAAACGTAGAAAGCCCTCGGTAAATTTATCGAGGGCTTTTTGTTACTTTTAATAACCTATTGTATTATGATGCTATGCGGCTAATCCTAATTTTATTATTATCAACAAGGTTGTTTTCTCAAATCAAAAAACTAGATACAGTTTTTTGTGATTGCAAGCAGGCAAAAGTTATTTCTATTAATAGCAAATCCATCTATGGCAAAACCATTGCCCCTAAAGGTTTTGGAAATTTAAAAGAAATTAGTACTAACAAACAAAAAACTAATTTTGCATTCGAAAAGGAGCACAATTCTGCTTGGTATAAACTTATCATAAATGTGAATGGAGAACTAACCATGCATATTATTCCTACCAAAGCAGATGATGATTATGATTTTATGCTGTTTAAGTCCGCTAAAAACAACTTTTGCGACAGTTTACAAAAACACAAAATAAATCCAATCAGAGCTTGCATTAGTAGAGATAAAGAAGAATTAAATGGTAAAACGGGCATGAATTATAAATCATCTAATGAATTTGTAAAACACGGTGTTGGTGCAGCTTACTGTAAATCTTTGGCTGTAAAAAAAGGAGAAGTTTATTACTTAGTGCTAGATAATGTTTACGAAAAAGGTGATGGACACACCCTTGAATTTGAAATTTCACAACCTGTATTATTTAAAGGAATTGTAACTGATGATAATAATAAACCGATACAAACAGAAATCGCATTAACCAATCAAATAGGAGACACCGTATCAATAGAAAAATCTGAAGAAGATGGAAGCTATAGTTTTATTGCGCCAATCATCAAAAACCAACCTTATAATTTAAATTTTTATAACGATAGTAGTTTTAGTTTTACTAAAAGTTTTACTCTTGCAGATACGCTTCAATTAAAGGCTCTTAAAACAGTTTTGCCAAAGCTCAAAAAAGGAAATAAATATTCAATTGGTTCCATTAATTTCATTGGGGGATCTGTACAATATTTGCCGCGCGCTGTTCCGTCTATGTTTAATTTATATAAGCTTTTAAAGAAAAACAAAACTCTAAAAATTAAAATCATTGGTCATTCTAATGGTCGTGATATGCATGATGAAAAAGGAATTATAGCTTTTACAAAAGGTAGGGCTAATTCAATTAAAAATTATTTAGTAATACAAGGTATCGATGAAAAACGAATTGATATTGATGGAAAAGGCGATCATGAAATGTTATTCAAAATACCAAAAGCAACTGCTAATGAACAAGAGCAAAATAGACGCGTTGAAATATTAGTTTTGGATTATTAATGCTTCCCTTCTGATAATTGAGGTATAGAGTTTTTTAATGCTTTAAAAAACTCAACCAATTGTAATCTTTGAGCATCCGTTAATTTTGCTTCACCATGCATTAATGTGTAAGAAGTCATTGGCATTTCACCTTCTTCAACCATTTCAATACACTCCTCTAATTTGTGATTTTTACGTTTTGCAGAATATGTTTCCCAAAGTGAAAAATTTAAATGATGACTTCCTTCATTAATATGATGCTTTATCCACCATGAAACAGGTGCAATATTGGTATACCAAGGATAAGTTGGTTGGTTTGAATGACAATCATAACAGGCTGTTTTTAATAACCCAGCCACTTCTGTATTTGCAGAGGTTACCGAAATAAAATCTGTAGCAGGATTTACCGGCTCTGTTGTTTTATCAATACGAACAGATTGAATCATTAATAAAATAAATATTAATGCAATAGCAATGTTTTTTATGGTGAAACGTTTTTTCATTATGTTTTTAGTTTTAAGAAATAATAACAATTTGTAAATATGCTTTAATTTTTGAAATGATACCTTTATTGAAACAATTTATTTTTAACTACATTTGTTTTATGCGTAAATTAATATCTATAAGTCTATTATTACTAAGCATTAATGCTGGTTTTGCTCAATCAAAAGCTCCCATAACGGTGGCATTTTATAATTGCGAAAATTTCTTTGATACAAAAGATGATCCAAATAAAAAAGATGATGAGTTTTTACCTGAGTCTACTTTAAAGTGGGATGAAACACGCTTTATGAATAAATTAACTAAAGTTGCTCAGGTATTAGATTCTACAGTAGCCGGTGATGGTTTACCCACATTAGTTGGTTTAGTAGAAATTGAAAACAAAGAGGTGTTAGAAGAATTAGTATCTAAATCACAATTCAAAACAAAATCATATGGAGTACTTTCAACTGATAGCCCAGACGAGCGCAGCATAGATGTTGGATTATTATACGATAAATCAGTATTTACATTGGTAGAGTTTAAAGAATTAAATGCCACCAATCCTGCATTAGGCGATTATAAAACCCGAAATGTTTTATTTGCAACCTTAAAAGCAACTAATAGCGATGTTATTTATGTATTTGTAAACCATTGGCCAAGCCGCCGCGAAGGAGAAAAGGAAAGTGAGCCGCGTCGTGTTTTTGCTGCCGAACAAGTGCGCAATAAAATAAATGAATTACAAAAAAAGGACCCAAAAGCAAAGGTAATTGTTATGGGAGATTTTAACGATCATCCTGATAATAATAGTATTTTAAATACACTAAAAGCTAGCGATAAACCAAAAGAAAAAGGAGATTTATATAATGCATACCAAACTTTAGATGCAGCCAAACAAGGCACTCACTATTACGATAAAGAATGGAGAGTGTTAGATCAAATTATTGTTTCTCAAGCATTTATTGGGGCAAAAAAAGGATACAAATTTGATCCTAAAAATGCTCATATTTTACGTAAAGATTTTGTGATGTTTAAAAATGCTAAAACTGGAGAAGAAAAACCAAGTCGTACTTATAGTGGTGAAAAATATTATAATGGTTACAGCGATCACTTATCCATTTATATTACATTAGAATAATTTTTATTTATTTACGGTTACTAAAATAGCGAGGCAAAAAACCTCGCTATTTTTTTATTGCCAATAGTGAATAATCATAAAAACCTCTATCTTAGTCCTACTAAAAATCACATTAACTATGAAGTATTCAGCCATAAAAAAAGATTTGTTTATCGATAACCGAAAAAATTATTCCAAACATTTAAAACCAAATTCACTGGCATTATTTGTTAGTAATGATATCCTTCCAACTAATGGTGATGGATCGTTAGGCTTTATTCAAAACAGTGATTTATTTTATTTAACTGGCGTAGACCAAGAAGATACGATTTTGATGATTTTTCCGGATGTAAAAGATGGGAAACATAAAGAGGTTTTATTTATAAAAGAAACAAGCGAATTAATTGCTATTTGGGAAGGCGCTAAATTAACCAAAGCTCAAGCAACTGAAGTAAGTGGTATAGAGCATGTTTACTGGCATCACGAATTTGAAAAAACATTTAAAACATTTGCTTTTCAGGCAGAGAACTTTTATTTAAACAGTAACGAACATACGCGTCGTTATATTGATATGGAGACTGCCGAAATGCGTTTCAATAAAAAAATAAAAGAACAATTTCCTTTACATCGTATTGAACGTTCTGCACCAATTATGCATCGCACGCGTTCTATCAAACATCCTATTGAAATTGAATTAATGCAACAAGCTTGTAATATTACCGAAAAAGGATTTCGCAGGTTATTGAGTTTTACAAAACCTGGTGTAATGGAATATGAAATTGAAGCTGAATTAATTCATGAATTTGTACGTAACAGAAGTCGTGGTTTTGCTTATGGGCCAATTATTGCGAGCGGCGGAAACGCATGTGTTTTACATTATGTAGAAAACAACAAACCTTGCAAAGACGGGGATGTTATTTTATTAGATGTAGCGGCTGAATACGCTAACTATGCAAGTGATATGACGCGTGCAATTCCGGTAAATGGTAAATTTACAAAGCGTCAGCGCGATGTGTACGATGCTGTTTTAAGAGTTATGAAAGGTGCAACCAATATGCTTAAAGTTGGAAATACTTTTGAAAAATATAACCTTGCTGTTGGCGATTTAATGACACAAGAATTATTACAATTAGGTTTAATAAAATCGGATGATGTAAAAAATCAAAATCCAGCATGGCCAGCGTATAAAAAATATTTCATGCATGGCACTTCACATTTTATTGGATTAGATGTGCATGATGTTGGTTTTTTTGCAGAACCGATGCAAGCGGGAATGGCTTTTACAGTTGAACCCGGTATTTATATCCCTGAGGAAAATTTAGGTATTCGCTTAGAAAACAACATTATCATTACCTCAACCGGAAATGACGATTTAATGAAAAATATTCCTTTAGAAGCGGATGAAATTGAAGCATTAATGAATGCTTAATTTTTGTTTCTATTACTCTGAAAATCAATAAATTAACAACGAAATGTTAGGTTTTTGGGTTACCTTTAACTTATTTAAGTATTAATATAAACAGTGGCTTTATGGCTAAAGTAGCGTACACAGACCTTGAATTTATTGAAGGGCTCAAGCATAACAACGATGCGGTGTTGCGCACATTATACAAAAAGTACTATAATATCGTTCTTAAATATGTTGTAAATAATAGTGGTAATAGTGAGGCTGCCGCAGACATTTATCAGGAAACAATTATTGTTTTATATGAAAATGTTCAAAAACCAAACTTTCAATTGAATTGTCAATTGCAAACTTTTATTTTTTCGATAGCTAAGCGCCTTTGGTTAAAACAATTAAGAGGTAAAGGTCAAGTAACCCGATTTAAAGAAGACGAAGAAGGAGAAGTGGTTGATGTGACAGATGAAATAACGGATCATCTTAAAAAAGAATCGGATATTGAAAAAATGAATGCCTGCATGGAAAATTTAGGTGAACCTTGCAACACACTATTAAAAGACTTTTATGTTTATAAATTAAGCATGGATGAGATATCTGAAAAATTTGGATATACCAATTCTGATAATGCTAAAACACAAAAGTATAAATGTTTACAACGTTTAAAACGTTATTTTTTTGAAGACAAGTAAAGACAAAGAATATTAATTGAGAGAGACATGAGAGTAACAGATTTATTTGACAACTACATTTTTGGGGAATTATCTTCTGAAGAAAAAATGAATTTTGAAAACCGTATTAAAACGGACTTAGAATTTGCAAACGCTTTCGAAAAACATAAAACACTCATTGAAGCGATTAATCAGCAAGAACAACGCACTCATTTAAAACAAATTTTATCTACAATTCATAAACAGGAATTTGGTGGTGATGCTAAAATTATTTCTATTAAAGAAGAAAATTTTATCAAAAAACACGGAAAAACATTTGCTGTTGCAGCATCAGTTGCAATTATTGCTGTTATTGGCACAGTTACGGTTTTGAGTACCGGTGGTTATTTATTAAAACAACAAAGCAACGACATCACGGATTTAAAACGCGATGTTACGGAATTAAAATATTCTCAAGATGCAATCATTGAAGGAATTACAGGAGCAACAAACAAACGCATAAAAAGTTATGCTCCTGCAAACATTGAGGGAACAGGATTTGCTTTAAATAATAAAGGTTATTTTATTACAAGTTACCACATGGTAAAAAATGCAGATTCTGTATTTGTAACAAATAGCGTACTGGATAGAGCTTCAGCAAAATTAATTGCCAGCGAACCATCACTAGATATTGCAATTTATAAAATTGATAATATTGATGCTATTAAAAACATTGCTTTCCCTTTTTCTTTTAAAGATAACTCATCTGAAATTGGAGATAAGATTTTTACTTTAGGTTATCCTCGTAGGGATGCGGTTTATGGCGAAGGAGCTTTAAGTTCAATGACTGGATTTAATAATGACACTACCATGTACCAAATATCTATACCTGTAAACCCAGGAAATAGTGGCGGTCCATTAATGGATGAACAAGGAAATATTATTGGTGTTATTCGTGGTAAACAAAGTTCTGCAGAAGGTACTGGTTTTGCTATTAAATCAAATTTTATTCAACAAACGATTGATAAACTGGAAAACGATTCTTTGAAAAAAGATTTAGCTTTAGTAACTAAAAAATCAAATTTAAGAGGTTTAAAACGTAGCGAACAAATTAAAAAAATTCAACCATTCGTATTTAATGTAATGGTTTACAAAAAGTAATTTATTATTAGAGCTTTAAAAAACCCTCGTGTATTTAACGAGGGTTTTTTGTTTTTAGATTTCTGAGGTTTTATAAAAAGACAAAACATTTCTTATCTTTATCTAATTAAATAAGATGGATAAAAACATTAGACTCGATAGTTATTTATGGGCAATTAGGATGTATAAGTCCAGATCGTTAGCTAGTGATGCCATAAAAAGCAACAAAGTAAAACTTAGTGATGAATTAGTGAAAGCATCACACTTAGTTAAAATTGGAGAACGTTATACATTATCTTTTCCACAAGGAGTTAAAAAAATAATTGAAGTATCGGGTTTAATAGACAAGCGCCAAAGTTACGACATTGCTAAAGAAAATTATATTGATCACTCCCCTCCTATTGAAAAAACAGCTCAAATGGATTCCGCGTTTTTAATGCCAAACATGCAGCGCGACAGAGGTGCCGGACGTCCTACTAAAAAAGACAGAAGAGACATGACTGATTTTAGAAGTGAGTAAAAAATGATAATATCGAATCAGAAGCAATTCGGTACCGTCGTTTTAAATTACTTGGATTAAAATTAAGCGCCTTAGGGATAAAACGAAAATCCTTTTGCCCGTGCTTCGCAAAAGATTGCATTGATAGCCCTCCCGAACGCCCAATAGTTATTTCAGGGGAGTCATGTCAACTTCTATTAATCGCTCTTCTTGTCTGTTAGGAGGAAGGCCTTGTTTTAAAAACATTAGCTGACCCGTTGGGCCCGCAATAAACGTTTCGATGCCTTTACCTAAGCTAAATTCGGCTGAACGACGAATGATGCAAATGCTGCGGCACAATGGATAATTTTTTGTTGCAATATTTGATTGATCGGGCATATAAGCAATTTCATTATTATTTTTAGAAACTGCTAATATTTTAACTGTTTTAAAAAATTCTTTCGTAGTGTTATCATCTTTATCGCTTAACCAAGCATAATCACACACGCCAATAGATTTTGGGTTTGAGGAAATTGCCTTAATTAATTCAGTGGTATTATTTAAAGCAGTACAGTTTTTTCCAAAGTTTTGTGAAGGAATTAAAGAATCTTTTAACTGACGTGTGCTCCCGGAATTTGCATTATCAAAAACAATGTTAATATATTGTCCTTTCATAAAAGTGCTATCATTTCCTTTTAATAGTTCTGTCAACTCCGTAATAGAAATTGTAGAATCATTAAACTTTTTACTCACAATAAATGCGATAGCATCACCAGCCACAATGGATGTTTGTGGAAAAATATTTTTTACTTTAAATTGAGCCAATTCTTTTTCTGTTAACTCTCGAGAGATAGCAATTACTTTACTGCTATCATTATATAATGCTTCAATACAAGCTTTCTCGTTAGATGGAATTAAATTTATATCGGCATATTTATACACTGTTTTGAATGTGTAAATTTGATTTTTAATGTGTAGCATTAAACCTTCATCATAAAACAAATTTGTTTTTCCTGAAGTTGGAGAATCTTTTTTTGTGATATCTTCTTTTAATCCGCAAGAGAAAATAAAAAGAGATAAAATAATAAATGGAAAAGTAAATTTCATTGTATGAGTATTTAAGCGAAATCGAAATTAATGAATATTTTAGTAAATACGTCTGCTAAAAATTACAAGCACAAATATCAAAAGTCATTTACAAAAATGCTGTTGAGCTTAACTCAATAATCTAATTGATTTTTTAAGAGCTTCGATAAACAGATCCACTTCTTCAATGGTGTTATAAAAAGCAAAGGAAGCTCTGATGGTTCCCGGGATATTATAAAACTGCCAAAGCGGTTGTGTACAATGATGCCCGCTACGAACAGCAATTCCATATTTATCGAGTAACGTTCCAATATCAAATGGATGAATAGAGCCAACGTTAAAAGATATAACCGATGTTTTATTTTTAGCGTTTCCGTATATTACCAAGCCTTCAATTTTATTTAATTGTTTGGTAGCGTAATCTAATAGTTCGTGTTCGTGTTTTTGAATGTTTTTAAAACCCAGTTCAGTAACATAATTTATAGCAGCTGCTAAACCAATGCCGCCTTCAATATGCGGAGTGCCAGCTTCAAACTTTAATGGAGAATCAGCAAATTCAGTTTTTTGTAAAGTCACTGTTTTAATAGTTCCGCCGCCGGTTTGATAAGGCGCAAATTTATTTAACCAATCTTCTTTTGCATATAAAATACCAACGCCTGTTGGTCCAAATAATTTGTGTCCACTAAACACATAAAAATCACAATCTAACTCTTGCACATCGGGTTTTAAGTGAGGCACAGCTTGCGCGCCATCTATTAAAATAGCCGCATTAGAAAGTGAACGAATTGTTTGTATAATTTCCTTAGCAGGATTTATCGTTCCTAAAGTATTAGAAATTTGCGTAAACGCCACTAATTTTGTTTTGGAGGTAATTAATTTAGGAAGTTCTTCTAAAATTAATTCACCTTCTTCATTTATAGGAATAAATTTTAAAACAGCTTTTTTTTCTTCGCACAATAATTGCCAGGGAACAATATTACTATGGTGTTCCATTTGTGTGATGATGATTTCATCACCTTCGGCAATAGCTAATTTTCCATAACAATGGGCTACTAAATTAATAGACTCCGTAGTTCCTTTAGTGAAGATAATTTCACCAGCTAGTTTAGCATTTAAATGTAATTGTATGGTTTTACGTGCTTCTTCATAAGCAATGGTAATCTCTCTGCTTAATGTATGAACACCACGATGAATGTTTGAATTTTGGTACACATAATAATGAGAGATGGCATCAATAACAACGTGAGGTTTTTGAGCCGTTGCACCATTATCAAAATACACTAAAGGTTTACCATTAACGGTTCGGGTTAAAATGGGGAAATCGCTGCGTATTTTATTGATGTCTAACATACTATTTTGGTTTTTACACACCCGTTAATCTCTCCGCCAGTTGGCGCAGGGAAACCCAAGGTATTAAAGTGCTTTTTCGAATAAATGCAATACTCTTTCTTGTAAAGAAGGGATTTCAATTTTATTAATTAATTCCTGAGCAAAGGCTTGTAATAATAATTTACGAGCACTTTCTTCTCCAATACCGCGAGCCTTTAAATAAAACAACGCTTCAGTATCTATTTTACCCGTTGATGTGCCATGCGAACATTTAACATCATCAGCGTAAATTTCTAACTGAGGTTTTGTGTTTATTGTGGCATCATCACTCATCAAAATGTTTTTACTACTTTGATAAGCGTTAGTTTTTTGAGCATCTTTACGAACAAATATTTTACCGTTAAATGTTCCTGTAGATTTATCCTTCGCAATTCCTTTATACAATTCATTACTTTCGCAATGAGGCATTTGGTGGTCAATCAACGTATGATTATCTATTTGCTGAGTTCCTCTAGAAATAAACAAACCATTCAAATGTGCTTCACTGTTAGATTCTGCAATAACGACATTGTGATTGTTACGAACTAACTCTCCGCTTAATGTAGCTGTTGTATTACTGTAATTAGAATACTTACTGATTTTTACCTGATTTGTATTTACAGAATAAGATAATGAACCTTCATTTTGAAAAGTATAACATGTTAGTTTCGCGTTTTCACCAACAAATTTTTCGCTCACAAAATTGGAAAATACTTTTCCTGTTCCGATATTGAAAAAACTTTCAACCAAAGTAACCTCAGCACTTGCGCCAATATGAATAAAACTGCGTGTGTTTGTTACAACATTAGAACTTCCACTATTCACATAAATAATGTGAATTGGCATAGGAATAGTATTGTTTTTATCTACCTGAAAAAAGATACCGTTTCCGCTAAATGCTGTATTTAATGCAATTAAGGCGTCAGTTTCAGATTTTGCCTGAGAGGATAACAATGCTTTTTCTTCGGCCGATAATTCTGTAAGTGAGTTAATCGTTAGTCCTTTAACAATAATTTTTTCACTTAAATCATGATTATAGTTTCCGTTAACTACAACTAAATTAATTGCTTCATCTAATTTTAGAGGTGCAATATCCGCATTTGTTAATTCATTAAAGCTTTGCTCAACCTGTTTAAACTCCTTACGAAGAACAGCTTCAACATTACAGTACTTGTAATCTTCGTGCTTATTATTTGGAATTCCTTTGTCTTCTAAAAGTCTAATGGCAGAAACAATTTCTGCATCAGGCATAAAGGCAATTTTTCCGGCGTGCTTTTGTAATTGCTCCAATAAATTTTGAGTAACAGCACTTTTAGTTTCTACTTGTATTGACATGTTAGTCTGCTATTTCAAATTCTTTTTTAATTTCATCATAACCTTTCGCTTCTAATTCAAGCGCTAATTCTTTTCCGCCACTTTTTACAATACGGCCTTTGTAAAGAATATGTACAAAATCAGGAACGATATAATCTAATAAACGTTGGTAGTGAGTAATTAAAATTGTGGCATTATCTTTCGATTTCAATTTGTTAACGCCACTTGCTACAATACGCAAAGCATCAATATCTAAACCACTATCCGTTTCATCTAATATAGCCAATTTAGGATTTAACATTGCCATTTGAAAAATCTCGTTACGTTTTTTTTCACCGCCGCTAAATCCTTCATTAACACTTCTGCCAGCTAATTTAGCATCTAACTCTACTAATTTTTGTTTTTCTTTTACTAAAGCTAAAAAATCTTTAGCAGGCATATCTTCTTGTCCATGGTATTTTCTGATTTCGTTAACTGCAGTACGTAAAAAATTAATGTTACTTACTCCTGGAATTTCAATAGGATATTGAAACGCTAAAAACAAACCTTCACGGGCTCTATCTTCTGGAGATAAGTCTAAAAGATTTTTACCATTAAACGTTACTTCACCTTCGGTTACATCATAATCTTCTCTACCAGCTAAAACGCTTGATAAGGTTGATTTACCAGAACCGTTTGGTCCCATAATCGCATGAACTTCTCCAGCTTTTACTTCTAAATTTATTCCTCTTAATATTTCTTTTTCGCCTATTGACGCATGTAAATTCTTAATACTAATCATAATTTCTTTATTTATCCTACCGATCCTTCTAAACTAATTGCTAATAATTTTTGTGCTTCAACAGCAAACTCCATTGGTAATTTATTTAATACTTCTTTGCAATAACCGTTTACAATTAAACCAATTGCTTTTTCGTTATCAATACCACGTTGCTTGCAATAAAACAATTGGTCTTCACCAATTTTACTGGTTGTTGCTTCGTGCTCAACTACTGCTGATTTATCTTTTATTTCTATATAAGGAAATGTATGTGCTCCACATTTATCGCCCATTAATAAACTATCACATTGCGAAAAATTGCGAGCGTTAGTTGCTCCTTTTTTTATTTGCACTAAACCACGGTAACTATTATTACTAAAGCCTGCCGAAATACCTTTTGAT